>MDTB01165697.1_pt1 | contig 20132 bp, 26 predicted proteins | sample 811161 | NCBI WGS metagenome assembly MDTB01 (sample SAMN05326650, study PRJNA326480) | marine metagenome | isolation source: seawater | place: Mediterranean Sea | collected 2009 | reverse complement strand
TTAAGGAGACCAACCAACCTGAAAAATAATCATTACCCTTGCTATCTTTCGATTCTAGGGGAGTTCATGTTACCTCCACCTGACTGGCCTCCATATATATCTTAAACTGAAATGTGTTTAATTCTACAATAAAAATAAAAAAAATTATTTTATTTTTCTAAATTTACTTGCCTCATAAACTCCCAGTATATCCAAACTAACTGTATGAAAGCCTAGCTCTTCAAGTGATTTTTGAACTTTAATATCCTCAATATGTCCATATATATCACACAAAAATAAATATTGCTCAAAGGAATTTTTATCTGAAAAACTTTCTAATTTGCTTAAATTTACATTATTGGTTGCAAAACCCCCTAGGCATTTATATAGAGCAGCAGGCTTATTTTTTACTTTAAAAATACAACTAGTAATGTATTTTTTTTTACCAAAATTAGGCTGAGATTTATTTTTACTCATAATTAAAAATCTCGTTACATTTCCAGATTCGTCCTCAATATTTTTTTTAAGAATTTTTAGATTATAAATTTTGGCTGCTAAAGAAGATGCAATAGCTGCCTCGTTTTTACTTTTATTTTCACTAATAAATTTAGCGCTTCCTGCAGTATCTGCTGCGACTATGGTTGAAAATTTATACTTACTAATAATTTTGTTACATTGAGAGATGGCTTGGGAATGGGAACGCACACTTTTTATTTTTTTTAAATTTGTATTCTTGTTAGAAATCAAATTATGAGATACTAACTGGAAGTGTTCAGCAGATATTTGTAGCTTATACTTATTCATAAGGTATTGGATATCAGCAACCCTGCCAGCTATTGAATTTTCAACAGGAATAATACATTTCAATTCTTTATTTTCAGAACATAGTTTAAAACAATCCTCAAAGGTACTACATGATAATACTTTTGATCTGGGAAATACTTCCTGTGCTGCCAAATGTGAGTAAGCGCCAGGAAAACCTTGGTAAAGAATTTTCATAATTTATTATATTCCATAATTTTTTTTATGGCCAGAAAATCTTCTTTAGTATCAACTCCCATACTATTAGTTTCAGCTAATGCAACGTTAATATTTATATTATTATCAAGTGCTCTCAATTGTTCTAGTTTATTTTTTTTCTCATTTACACTTTGAGGTAGTTTTACAAACTTTTCTAAAGTCGAAACTTTGAATTGGTAGATACCCATGTGTTGGTAAAGATTTTTTGTATTTTTACTATAAACATGTCTTAAAAAATTGTTAGCAATTGATATTTTATTTTTTTTTAATCCTTCGTTTGTTATAACTTTCACAACATTCTCATTTTCAATGAAAATTTTTTTTTTAAATTTTATTGCCATCGTTCCTAAGTCTAAGTTGTTTTTTATAATTAAATTATTTAAATTTATTATATCATTAGGATCTATTAATGGTTCGTCCCCTTGTAGATTAATAATATATTTAGTTTTATCTAATTTTAGTTTCTTGTAAGCCTCGTATATTCTGTCTGTGCCAGTTTTGTGATATGGGCCTGTCATCACAGCTTCATTGCCACTTTTTTTAATTACATCAAAAATTTCAGAGTCTTCAGTTGCAACTACTACTCTTCCAATTTCTGTTGAGACAGCTTTGTTAACAACGTGTAAAATTAAAGGTATACCATTTATTTTTAATAGTGGTTTTCCAGGAAGCCTGGAAGCAGATAATCTTGAAGGTATTATTATTAGTGTTTTGGACATTTTTTTCTTATTATATCGTGCGTCCAACAGACGCAAATTATTTTACTAAACTTATATTTTTTTATAATTATCATGTTATATCTTGAAAATAAAATAAAATGGATTCGTTCGAATTTAATAAAATAATTGCAGCAATTATCCTTACAGTAGTAGTAGTATTAGGTCTTGATAAGATTTCAGACGTTGTTTTCAAAGTAGATCAACCTAGCATAGTAGGTTACAAGGTAGATTTAGATACTACTCTTTCTGCAAGCGCATCAGATGGAGCTTCTCAACTAGATCTTCAGGCCTTTTTTGCATCAGCTACTGTTGATCAAGGCAAGTCCGTTTTTAAAAAATGTGCAGCCTGTCATAGCATCAAAAAAGGTGGTAAAAATAATATCGGTCCAGCATTATACTCTGTGGTTGGCAGAAATATAGCAGGTGTTTCGGACTACAAATATTCTAAAGCTCTGGAAGCATATGGAAAACAATGGAATGTTGAAGAACTGAATGGTTTTCTTTTAAAGCCAGCAAAATGGATAAAAGGAAATAAAATGGGCTTTGCAGGATTAAAAAAAGAGGAAGATCGAGCTTCTGTAATTCTTTACCTAAATGCAAACGGTGATGAACCGATAAATTTACCTTAATTTTTTAAAACAATAGAGCAATATAGATTTTTGAACATGGAATCTATTTGCAGCCTGTTGCCAAACTACTGAATTCTTTCCATCAATAACTTCTCTTGAGACTTCTTCTCCTCTATTTGCTGGCAGACAATGAAGAAAAATAAAATCTTTTTTTGCGCTTTTAATTAATTCTTTATTAACTTGATAACCCTTAAAGTCTTTTTTTTTTTTTTTCTGATTGACTTTATCATTTAAACTTACAAATTTATCAGTCATAACAACATCTGCATTTAAAATTGCTTTATTTGGATTTATAAAAATACTAATTAACTTTTTGTTGGAATTGATAAGTTTTATAATACTATTTTTAGGTTGATATTTTTTTGGTGATGCGATGCTTAGTTTAAATGCAAATTTAATTGAAGCCTCAATAAGACTATTTAAAACATTGTTACAATCTCCTATCCAACATACTTTTAGGTTAGAGATTTTTTTCTTTTTAATTTCCTCTATTGTAAAAATATCAGACAAAACTTGCGCTGGGTGTGACTCTGGACTTAAACCGTTGATTAGTGGAATATCTAAATTATTTTTAAATTCTCTAATTTTTTGCTCTGAGTCAGTTCTTAACATAAAAATATCCCCATGAATTGAAATAATTTTTGCTGTGTCTTTGATTGTTTCTCCTCCTTGCCCTAGATGTAATTCTTCTTTTCGAAGATTGTGTACGCCTCCTCCTAACTGTCTCATTGCTAGGTAAAAACTCAATCTTGTTCTCAAGCTGGATTTTTCAAACATTTGAATAAGAAGTTTTCCTTTTAAAGGTGCATCCTTATCTAAATCTAAAGAACCCAAATATTTTCTGTATTTTTTTCTTGCTTTTGAGTCCTTAATTATTTTTCTTAAATCAATATAAGAAATATCTTTTAAATTTATAAAATTATTCATTTCAATTAATCTCTTTGCATACTTTTCTTATTATTTTGAGTGCCAAATTAATTTCTTGTTTTTTTACATTTAATGGAGGTAGTATTCTAATTACATTTTCACCAGCTCTTATTGTTAATAAATTATTTTTCGTGAGTTTTTTTATAAATTCTGTTTGATCGGTAAAAAGTTGTAAACCAAGTAATAATCCTACACCTCTAATTTCTTTAATTATTTTTGGATAATCTTTTTTTATTTTTTTTAATCCTCTTATAAAGAAACCAGAGTTTTTATTTACATTTTTCAAAAAACCTTTTTTAAAAATCTGGTCTAATACGGCATTCCCAATACTCATTGCAAGAGGGTTACCCCCAAAAGTAGATCCGTGTGAGCCTGGAGTCATGCCTTTTGAAACTTTTTTTGTCATAAGAACTGCTCCGATTGGAAAACCACCTCCTATACCTTTAGCTATTGGGACAATATCTGGCTTTATTTTAGCGTATTCAAAGGCAAAAAATTTTCCACTTCTTCCAATCCCACATTGAACTTCGTCTAAAATTAGCAAAATTTTTTTTTTTATCACATAATTTTCTTAAACCTTTTAAACAAAAAGTTGGTATTACCTTTATCCCACCTTCTCCTAGAATTGGCTCTACAAGTATAGCGGCAGTTTTTTTACTAATTTTTTTTTCAATAGATTTATGATCTCCAAATTTAAAATGATCAAATCCTGGAACTTTAGGTCCAAATCCATTTGTCATTTTTTTTGATCCACTTGCAAAAATTGTAGCTAATGTTCTGCCATGGAAAGAATTTTTTATACACAAAATTCTGTTTTTTTCAGGTTTACCAATAGTATGAAAATACTTTCTCGCAACTTTAATTGCTACCTCGGTAGCTTCTGCTCCACTATTTTGGAAAATTACAGACTCTGCAAATGTTTTTTGGGTTAATCTTTTTGCAAGTTTCTCACCCTCTGGTATTTTAAATGCATTTGAAACATGCCATAATTTATTCGATTGAATATTTAAAGCTCTCACAAGATTTATATTTGAGTGACCCAAAGAATTAACAGCAATACCTTGGATAAAATCCAAATATTTTTTTCCAGTTGAAGAATATAGAAAACTTCCCTTTCCTCTTCTAAAAGAAATATTTTTTCTATTATAATTATTAGCTAAAGAAGACATTTTTAATATTTAATTTTGTATCCTTTTTTATATAAATAAAAAGATACTATCCAAAGAAAAAAGCTCAAACACAATAAGTATAACAAGCCAAATAATATTGATCCATCTGATGATCCTATAAACGCATACCTAAATCCATCAATTATATGAAAAAATGGATTAAACAAACTTACAGTTTGTAATATGTTTGGTAACTTTTCTATAGAATAAAATGTTCCTGATAAAAATGAGAGTGGGACAATAAAAAAATTAGTTATCGTAGCCATATGATCAAATTTTTCACAGTGTAAACCGGCAATGAAACCTGCAGATCCTAATAAAAATGAACCTAAAAAGAGATAGCTGAATAATAAACTAAAACTATATATTTTTAGATCTATGGCAAAATAAAAAACTACAATTGATATTATAGATATAATGATTCCTCTTGTTACAGAGGCTAATATTATTGCTAAGGTAACTTCAGCGGAGTTTAATGGGCTAGAAATTACATCAGAAATTGTACCCATCATTTTTCCCATGATTAAAGACGAAGATGAGTGAGCAAAAGCCTGTTGTATTACTTGCATTACTATTAGTCCAGGAGCTAAAAATTCAATATATGTAACTCCAAGAACATTTGCTCTTTCGTCTCCTATAGCTAAAGATATAACTAAAAGAAATAATAAAGCCGTTACGATGGGTCCAAATAATGTTTGTCCAAAAACGATAAGAAATCGAAGTGTTTCTTTTTTATACAGATTAAATGCACCAACCCAATTTACAGCTCCAAATCTTCTAACACCAATCTCGTATCTTTTTTTATTAATTTCAACCATAAGTAAATACTGTTTAGCTTTTTTTTAACAAAATGTGAAAAAAAGTAAAAAATAACTTGAAAAAAAACCTATCTTATGTTGACTATATATAGTTAATAATAAATTTTAAACACTATATATAGATAAAAATTAATATGAGCTGGACAGAAGATAAAATTTTAAAGCTAAAAGAGTTATGGGGGAAAGGCAAAACTGCAAGTCAAATAGCCGAGATTATAGGTGGAATTACTAGAAATGCAGTAATCGGAAAGGCGCATAGACTTAATTTATCAGCCAAAATAAGGGGAAAAATTAATTCTCAAAGAAATAATAATTTTATTAATACATCCTCTGAAAACAATCAAGTTGCAAGAAAGAGTCGAAAATCTAAGTTTAAATCACTTTTGCTTTCAAAGGATTTTGAACCTTCAAAAAATCTTACTTTAGAGGAATTAACAGATGAAACATGTAAATATATGGATCATGACAAACATCCAAACGAAGTCGATTCAAGATTTTGTGGTAGAAAATCTGTTGAAAAATTTAGCTATTGTCCGTTACATTTAATGATAGTATTCCAGCCAAAAGGAAAAAAAGACGATAAAGTGGATAAAGATGAAGAGGTTCCTCCATTTATAGAAAAAAAAATTAAATCTGCTTAATTTATTCTAATAATTTTTTTTTAGCAGTCTGAAATTCTTTTTCATTAATAACTTTCTGATTTTTTAAATCATTAAGTTTCATCAATTCATTTGAAATATTTAAGTTTTTTTTTCTTTTTAATTTACTTTCTTTTAATTTACTTTTTGCATCAATCCCTCTACTTAAACCCTTTGCGCCAATATAAATTATAAAAACCAAAATACACGCTATTATAAAAAAAATTATATAAGTTAACATAATTATTTTGTTTTAATCTTCTACTTTATACTCCTCTTTTGAATATTGCCCTTCATCTCTCCACATAAAGCTATATTTATTAACTTCATTTTCAAATTCTAATTCACTTGGCATATTTAAGTCAAAATTAGTTTTATAATTTCCCCTACTTATATTATCATATTTTAACAATTTTAATTGATCAATAGTAATTAAAGGTTTTGGTAATTTTTCAAAAACTAGTGCAGAAATTTTAGCTAATGAAATTGGTAAGGGAATTAATATTCTTTGTTTTTTGATTGATTTTAGTAGTATTTTAATTATCTCTTTAAACGAAATTTTTCTTGGTCCTATACAGTCAATTGTCAAATTTTTAATGTCTTTATCAATTACATTAAAAATTATTTTTGTTAAATCAGAGCAGTGTATTGGGCTAAAAATAGTTTTGCCCCCATAATATAGTGGAAAAAAAGGAAGTAATTTTAAAAGCGACATGAAATTTGTAGTAAAAGAGTCTTCTCTTGAATAAACAATTGATGGTCTTAATATAGTATAATTTTCAAAATTACTTTTAATATTTTTTTCACCTTTTAATTTGCTTGAGGCATAATTTGAGTCTAAAGCTCTATCAATTCCTAATGCTGACAAGTGTATAAATTGCTTTATGTTATTTCTTTTACATATTTTGGCTAACATTAAAGGAAAGTTTTCATGAATATTCTTAAATGTATTAACCTTCCCTTTTTCAAACAAAATACCTACGAGATTAATACAAATATCCGATTCCTTAATTGCCTGTTCAATTTTTTTTTCGTCAAAAATACTTGTCTCAAGTATTTCAAGATAACCTGGGTTAGATTGGGTTTTTAAAACATAACCCTTTTGGTGTATATTTCTTGTTATTGCAACCACCCTATAATTAAATTTAGTTAATTTGCGTATTAAACTCTTACCAATTTGACCTGATGCCCCAAAAATAACAATTTTTGACTTCATATATTCTTAGGTTGATTATATATATTCTTTAAACAATGGACATTAAAATTAAACTTCATAAACATGATCTACCAGAAGATCTAAATTTAGGCAAATCGATTGCTATAGATGGAGAGTTTGGTGGATTAAATCCTTCAAAAGACAAACTTTGTCTAATACAAATTTCAACTGGAAATAATGATGCTCATATTATTCAGTTAGATCGAGAAACATATAAAGCTCCAATATTAGTTAAAATTCTTTCAGATAAAAGTGTTCAAAAAATTGGTCACTTTTTAAGAGCAGACCTGAATTTTATTAAACACTATTTAAAAACTGATGTTGAAAATATCCAGGACACAAAAATTCAATCAAAATTAGCAAGAGGATATAGCGATAAACATTCGCTTAAAGATCTTATTAGAGAATTTATTGGAATTGAAATAAGTAAACAATATCAAAGCTCTGACTTTGGTGGAGATCTAAGTCAAAAACAATTACAGTATTGTGCAAATGATGTTGTTTACCTTCATAAGATTCACGATTCATTAAATAAGATACTTATAAGAGAAGATAGAAAATATCTATATGATGAGGCAATAAAATTTATGAAAATAAGAGTAGATTTAGATTTAGCTTTTTTTAAAGATGATATTTGGGCTCACTAATGAATGGAAAAAATATTAAGTCTTTAGCAAAAAATGTAATAGATACAGAAATAAAATCACTTCAAAAATTAAAAAAGAATATTAAGAACTCTTTTCTTGAAGCTGTTAAAGAAATAGTAAATTGTAAAAATGGAAAGGTAATAGTTTCAGGTGTTGGTAAATCTGGAATTATTGCAAAAAAAATCTCATCTACCCTGGCATCCGTCGGGACACCTTCATTTTATGTAGATGCCAGTTCTTGCTCTCATGGAGATTTGGGGCAGATTAGTTCTAATGATTTATTAATATTAATAAGTTACAGTGGAGAGACAGCAGAATTAAAAAATATCATTCAATATGCGAACAGAAATAAAAAGATAAAACTTATTGGTATAGTTTCTAAAAAAAATTCATTACTTTATAGATCCTCTGATATTAAGATATTGTTACCAGAAGTAAAAGAAGCAGGGCCAGGTAATATAGTTCCTACATCATCTACTATTACTCAATTAGCTATTGGAGATGCTATTGCAATCACAACAATGAAATTTAAAAAATTTGGAAACCTAGACTTTAAAAGATTTCATCCTTCAGGAAGTCTTGGTGCTAAACTTAAAACAGTAGAAGATTTAATGTTAACTGGTAATAAAATTCCTTTCATAAAAGAAAACGCAAAGATGAAAGATGCTCTAAAAATTATAACTTTAAAAAAATTAGGGGTTCTAATTGCACTTAATAAGTATAAAAAAACAACTGGAATTATAACAGATGGACAGATAAGAAGAGCTTTACAAAAAAGCCCCGATTTAAAGAATTTATTTGTAAAAAATGTTATGACATTAAAGCCAATTGTAGTTGATAAGAACATACTCGCAGCAAAAGCACTTGAAATAATGAACACTAAGAAAATAACTTGTCTTTGTGTTAGGAAGTCAAAAAATGATCAAAAAACTGTTGGTATTATACATATCCACAATATATTAGAGGGTAATATCTCTTGATGAGCAAAAAGTTAATTTTAGAATTTTTTTTGCTACTTTTAATTATAGTAATTTCGATAACAATTTTTAATTTTTACTTTAATGAAAGTGAAAAAAAAACTGAATTCAATCCAAAAATTACCAAAGAAAACAAGCTAAAACCTTCTCTAGATAATGAGACAGCAAGTATTATTAAAAATATTGACTACTCGTTTGTAGATAAAAGCGACAACAGCTATAAAATTTTTGCAGAGTTTGGAAAAATAGATATAGATCAACCTGATATAATTAATATGACAAACGTAACAGCGTTTGCTTATTTAAAAAATACTGAACCAATAGAAATTAAATCAAAATACGCAAGCTACAACAAAAGCAATAATGATACTAACTTTAATGAAGATGTTAATTTAAAGTACCTAGATCATAATGCTAAATCTCAAAATTTAGATTTACTATTTATGAAAAATATTATTTTGATGTACAATAATTTAGTTTATGTTAATGATGATATTCAGCTTTTAGCAGATAAATTATTATTTGATATAAAAACAAAAAATGCAAAAATTTATATGGATGATAACTCAAAAAAAGTTAAAGTAGTTAAATATTAAGATGGCATTAATAAAAAAATTTAGAATACGATCTTTTAAAAAGCTGAATCCAATAGTATCTCTTAAAAATATTTCTCTTTCTTACGGTAAAAGACAAATTCTTGATAATATTAGTTTTGATATTAACAAAGGTGAAATTCTTGGAATGTTAGGATCAAATGGAGTAGGAAAGTCATCCATCTTTAATTTAATTACAGGGTTAGTTAAGCCGAGCTATGGATCAATATATTTAGAAAATGTTAAAGTTAATGATTATCCTATATATCTGAGAACCACAAAATTTCAAATTGGTATGATACCTCAAAATGGAGGATATTTTCACGACTTAACTTTAATTGAAAATCTTAACGCAATTGGTGAGATTTTAATAAAAAATAAATATGACAGAGATTCTAAAATAAATCAGTTAATATCAAGATTTGAATTAGATACAGTTAGAAATATTAAGGGGAAATATTTAAGTGGTGGGCAAAAAAGAAAGCTTGTAATTGCTTTGGCATTACTTGGAAATCCAAAAGTACTTTTGTTGGATGAACCATTTGCAGCATTAGACGTGATGACTATAAAAATGTTACAAGAAGTAATTGTAAGTTTGCAAGCAGATAATAATATTGGTATTTGTATTTGTGATCATCAAGCAAGAGATCTACTAAACTGCGTAGATGTAGCGATTGTTTTATCAAATTGTAAAATTGTTGCTAAGGGCACTCCAAATGAATTAATTAATAATTCAAACGCCAGATCAGCATACTTTGGGGAATCTTTCAAATTTAATTAAAATTGTGAAACCAATTACTATAGAAAATAAAATAGGAAATTTTTCCAAAAAAATTATTGTTGACGGAGATAAAAGTATATCAATAAGATGGGTGCTTATCTCATCTCAGGCAGTTGGTAAGTCCACTGCTTACAATCTTTTGATGTCAGAGGATGTTCTTAGTGCAATTAAATGTATTAAAAAACTTGGCATAAAAGTTATACTTAAAAAAAATACCTGTAAAATATATGGTAATGGAATAAATGGCTTCAATTTCAGGAAAAACATCCTGTTGGATGCTGGCAATTCGGGAACCCTAGGAAGATTAATTTTACCACTGCTAATCAAATCCCCAGAAAAAATTAAGTTAATTGGAGATAAAAGTTTATCAAAAAGAGACTTTACGAGAATAATTTATCCCTTGCAAAATTTTGGAGCAGAATTTTTCCCTAAATATAAAAAAAGAATTCCACTTACTATCAAAGGTTCAAACTTTATTAGACCAATAAATTATATAGAAAATAAAGGTTCGGCACAGTGTAAAAGTGCAGTTATGTTGGCGTCTATTAATGCTCCTGGATTAACCAAAATTAAAGCAAAAAGGTCAAGAAACCATACAGAAAATTTTTTTAAAGTTCTAAAAATTCCTATAAAAATTAGAAAAGATAAAATTTATGATTACATAGAAATCCAGGGCCAAAAGAATTTTTCAAGTTTGGATTACATTATACCAGGAGATATCAGTTCTAGTGCATTTTTTATTGTTCTGACTATATTGTCTGAAAATTCAAATTTAATTATAAAAAAAGTTAATATAAATCCAACTAGAGATGGTGTTGTAAAAATATTAAAAAAAATGGGAGCTAATATTTTTTATAAAAATGTCAAAATTTATAAAGGTGAAAAGATAGCAGACATTCATGTTAAAAGTACAAAATATTTAAAAGCTATAAATTGTCCATCAAATTTAAATAGTAGTGCTATTGATGAGTTTTTAATTATTTTCCTTGTTGCCGCTAAAGCGAGAGGAATCTCATTTTTTAATAATATTGAGGAACTAAATCAAAAAGAATCGAAAAGACTTAATATAGGATCAAAAATTTTAAACCAAATGGGGATTAAAACGAAGTTAACTACTAAATCAATCAAAATTTATGGCAATCCAAATCTGCAAATTAAAAAAAATGTATAATTAAAAATTTTTTAGGAGACCACAGGGTAATGGCAATGTCTACAATAGCAGCTTTATCAATTGGTGGAAAATGGGAAATTCATAATCCAGAGTCAATTAATACTTCATTTCCATCATTTTTTCAAATTTTAAAAAGAAATCTTGGAGCAAAAATTAATTGAAAAGGAAAAATATTATAACAGTGGCAATCGACTCTCCTGCAGCAGCGGGAGCAGGAACGCAAGCAAAGTTGATTGCAAAAAAATATAATCTATTACATCTTGATACTGGTAAAATTTATAGATTTATTGGATATTTAAGATTAAAAGTGAAAAAAAATTTTCATTACAAATTTATTGAAAAAAAAATTAATAAATTAAAACTTTCAGATTTAAACAACAAAGTCCTACTTTCAGATAAAGTAGCTATTTCAGCTTCAGTTATTGCTAAAGATTTTAAAATTAGAAAAATGGTACATAAATTTCAACAGATGTGTGCATACAATCCTCCGAAAAAATACAAAGGGTCTGTTTTAGATGGTAGAGATATAATCACTGTTCAGGTTAAAGATGCTATGTTTAAATTTTACATAACAGCTGACGTAAAGATAAGAGCTAGAAGAAGACATCAGGAATATATCAAATTAAGAAAAGAAATTTCTTACTCTGATGTACTTAAAAGCCTCAAAAATAGGGATAAATCAGACAGACAAAGGAAATATGGTCCTTTAAAAAAGACTAAAGATTCAATCTTGATTAACACCAGTAAATTAAGTAAGAAAGCATGCTTTTTAAAAATAAAAAAAATTATTGATAAAAAACTTAAACTAAATGGAAATATATAAAGAACTTAACACATCTGCGGCCCAAGAATTTGAAAAATTACTCAATAGTCAATTATCAAAAAACAAAATAGAAGAAGGAAAAATTATAGACGGTGTGGTTACAAAAATCACAGAAAAATTCGTATTCCTTTTCATTGATGGACTTAAATCTGAACCAGTTTTAGATATTAATGAGCTAAAAACTCTAAAAATGTCGGAGTCAATTGAGATTGGAAAAAAAATCTCAGTTCTGTTAGAAAAAATTGAAGACAAAAATGGTGAAGTAATTGTTTCAGCGGTAAAAGCCCAAAAAATTAAAGGTTGGTACGAGTTAGAAAAGGCATTTGAAAACAATCTTCCTATAATTGGAAAGATTACAAGTAAATGTAAAGGTGGAGTAATTGTTGAACACGTAGATACTGGTTCTTTAATGTTTTGTCCTGGCTCTCAAATTAGTGATACTCCTATGAAAGATATTTCTCATTTAATGTACGAACCGCAAAAATTTGCATTAATAAAATTAGATAAGATCCGAGGCAATGCATGTGTTTCGAGAAGACAAATAATATCATCAGGTAAAAAAGAAGATAAAGCAAAAATTATTGAAAAATATAAAGTTGGAGACATAATCAAAAATGCAATAGTCAAAGGATACTCAAATTTTGGATGTTTCTTTAATGTAAATAATGAGCTTGACTGTCTAGTTCACTTGCAAGAGATTAGTTATTCAAGGGTAAATCACCCAGACGAAATATTTAATATTGGTGAAAAACATGATTTGCTTGTTATATCTGTCGATAAAGAAAAATTACAAGTTGGTTGTAGTATAAAAAAACTTTCACCAGATCCTTTTGAACATATTTCTAATTACGAGCTTAACAAACCCTACAAGGCAAAGGTTGTTAAATTAATGGACTTTGGTGCTTTTTGTGAATTAGAACCTGGATTATCAACATTGCTGCATTCTAGTGAATTAAGTTGGACCAAAAAAAATCCATCTGCAAAGAAAATGTTTAAAGTTGGTGATGAGATCGATTGTGTTATTACTGAAATAGATAAAGATAAAAGAAGAGTTGCAATTTCACATAAGTTAACAACTGAAAACCCTTATGAGGCAATTGAAAAAAATACCCTGAGCAAAGTTCTATAGAGGGAACTATTAGCAGCATTAATGATTATGCAATTTATTTAAAATTAGATGAATTTGATATAGACGCATTTTTACATTGTAATGATCTTACTTATTCAAAAAATGCTGAAGATGAATTACAAAAATATAAAAAAGGTGAAAAATTAAAAGTTAAAGTTTTAGAAATCAAAAAAGACCAACAAAAAATAAGAGTTGGCTTAAGACAAATGCAACCTGACCCATTTGATTATTTTAAAGATAAAAAAATAAATGATACTGTTACAATAACGGTAATATCATCAGATAATAAAGGTTTAATTGTTAAGCCAGAGGGATGCGACATGGAGCTTTTAATTAAAAAATCACAAATTGCAATTAACTCCTCAGATGCAAGACCTTCTAGATTTGTTGGTTCAGAAAGAATAGATGCTGCTATATCTGAGCTAGACTTTCAAAAAAGAAAGGTCTCATTAAGTATTAAATTATTAGAAGAGCTGAGTAATGCTAAAGCTATAAAGGAACATTCAAGCCCTCTTTCTGGAAAAAATCTTCCTTTTTCTTCTTTATCAGATAAATTAGAAAAAAAAGAAAAAAAATAAATTATTAAATTGGCTATTGTAAAATCTAAGCTACTAAAAGAATTATCTGATACCTACCCAAATTTTTTAAAAAAAGATATTGAAAGATTTCTTAACTGTTTTCTTGAAGAGATAAGAAGAGCATTAAAACGTGGTGAGAGAGTAGAAATTAGAGGTTTTGGAGCTTGGTCAATACATAGACAGAAACCAAGATTATCTAGAAATCCTAAGACAGGTGAAAAAGTTTTCACACCAGAAAAAAAGACTATTCATTTTAAAATTAGCAAAGAACTATTTAAAAGAATAAATGAAAAAAAATAAATATTTAATTTTTGTAGCCTGTGATACTTCAAATTTAAATCGAGTTGATAAGATAATTAACGAAACAAAATCAAATAAAATTAAAATTATACCAAAGTTTGGTATGCAATTTTTTTATTCAAAAAATGGAAGAGCCTTTTTGGAAAAAATCAAAACGAATTTTTGGCTTGATTTAAAAATTTCTGATATTCCTAATACTGCTTTATCTGCTATTGAGAGTTTAAAAGATCTTAAAAGATGTAAGTATATTACAGTGCATGCAAATGGTGGATTGGAAATGCTTAAAGCAATTAAAAAAAAAATTAAAAGTACAAACAAAGATATTAAAATTCTTGGTGTTACGGTTTTAACTAGCTTAAATAATAAATCTTTAAAAGAAATAGGATACTCAAAAAAAGTTGATGAAATTGTTTTAAAACAAGCGGGCTTAATTCAGAAAAGTGGTTGCGATGGTGTAGTGTGTTCTGCAAAGGAGGCAAAAATTTTACTTAAAAAATACAAGAATTTATTTATTGTAACCCCAGGCATAAGACTTCCTGGAGATAATACGAATGACCAATCACGAGTTGTTTCACCACATGATGCATTAGTAAAAAAAAAAGTTTCCGGGATTGTAATTGGAAGATCTTTAACTCAAGGTGATATTAAAAAAAATACCAAAAGATTAATTGATAATTTAAATCAATGACTCTTAGATGCAAGATTTGCGGAATTTCAGACTCTAAAACCTTAAGTTTTACTGTAAATCATAAGTATCCTCCCCAGTTTATAGGGTTCATAGTAAATTACCCAAAATCAATAAGATATATAAACTTTAAATATCTCAATGATTTGCTAAATGTTAATAAAAGAAAAGTATTTTTTGTTGCTGTATTGGTTAAACCTGATGATGAAATTCTAGAAAAAATTAAAAATTTAAATTTTGACTACTATCAAATTTATGACTGCAGTCCAGAGGAAATAAAATATATTAAAAATAAATATCAAAAAAAAATCATAACTGCCATAACAGTTAAAACTGATAAAGATATAAGCAAATATAAAGATTATGAAAATGAAACAGATATTTTTTTATTTGATGGAAAAGGTTATGAAAAGAGCTACTCTTTTGACCATGCATTATTGAAAAATTTAAATCTTAAAAAAGATCTTATGTTGGCTGGAAACATTCAAATTAATGATAATCTTAAATATTATAATAAAATAGCAGATATTATTGATATATCTGGAGGTTTAGAGACTTCTGGGATAAAAGATATATCCAAAATTGAAATTTTTTTAAATAAATTAAAATTACTAAATAATGAAACTTAAAAAAAATATTCCTTTAATTGATCAACACGATAAATACGGTTTTTGGGGTGGTAAATTTGGAGGTAGCTATATACCTGAAACTTTAAAAAAACCAGTAGAAGACTTAACTTTTGAATTCCAAAAATTGAGAAATGATAAAAAATTTATTAAAAAACGAGATTTTTATTTTAAAAATTATGTTGGATCACCTACATCATTTGTAAAGTTAGAAAATCTCACAGCTCATCTGGGTGGTGCTCAAATTTGGGCCAAAATTGTTTCTGAAGCTAATGGTGGTGCACATAAAATTTATAATGCAACTGTTCACGCTTTAATATGTAAAGCTATGGGGAAAAAGTCAATTGTGGGGGACACTGGTGCAGGATATGCTGGAAAAATGTTAAGCATGGCAGCAAAAAAATTTGGACTAAAATGTAAAATTTTTATGGGTGCAAAAGATATTAAAAGACAGAAACCTAATTGTGATGCAATGAGAAAAAATGGTGCAGAAATTGTTCCAGTTTATTCTGGAAGTCAAACTTTAGTTGATGCAGTAAGTGAATGTATGAGATATTGGGTATCAAACTGTGATAATACACATATGTGCGTCGGTTCAACGGTAGGACCTAATATTTTTGTTAAAATTTGTGGATGGAGTACCTCTCAAATTTCAAGAGAACTTAAATTACAATTAAAGGAAAGCTTCAAAAAAATTCCAAATAAGCTTAAATTAATAAACTGCGTTGGTGGCGGAAGCTCAGCTTATGGTTTCTGGAGTGAGTTTATAGACTTTGATAAAAAACAAATTGAGCTAATTGGTGTTGAAGCTGGAGGACCTAAAAATTCAAAATTACATGCTGCGCCTTTAAGTAAGGGGGCAAAATTAGGAATCCTACATGGGGCAGCTGCCTATTGTTGTCAAAACAGTGAAGGGCAAATTAAGGAAACTGAATCTATATCAGCTGGACTTGACTATCCATCAGTAAGTCCTATTCATTGTTTTCTAAAGGATACAAAAAGAGCTAGATATACTTATGCTACAGATGAAGATGCTTTAAAAGCTTATAAGGTTGTTACCCAGTTTGAAAAAATAAATCCAAGCTTGGAGCCAAGTCATGCTTTTGCTGAGGCTATAAAAATTGCACCAAAATTAAGTAAAGATACTGTAATAATCGTTAATTCATGTGGAGACGCCCATAAAGACAGGGATATATTAAAACAAAGACTGGGAAAATTTAATGAATAATTCTTTAATTAGTGCTGCGTTTAGAATAGCTAAAAAAGAAAATAGACCTGCCCTTCTTACTTATACAGTTGCAGGAGATAACACCAAAAAAAAATCTTTAGAAATTTTAAAGTCAATTTCAAAATATGCAGATATATGTGAATTAGGTTTTCCTCACAATACTCCAATTGCTGATGGTGGGCAAATTCAAACAAGTGCTTACCGTGCTATTAAAAATGGAATTAAAATTAATGATGTTTTTTCAATTGTTAGAAAATTTAAAAAGATTAAACAAAATAAACCAATTATTTTAATGGGTTATTACAATATGATTTACCAATATAATGAGGATAGATTTATAGCTAAATGTAAGAGGTCAAAGGTTGATGGGTTAATTGTTGTAGATTTACCTTATCCAGAAAATAGAATTTTTGCCTCAAAATGTAAAAAGAAAAAAATTAATTTTATCCAACTTGTATCACCAACAACATCTAGGATAAGATTAAAAAAAATTGTTAAAGATTCACATGATATGATTTACTATATTAGTATGCTTTCTACAACAGGTGGTAAATTAAAAGTTTCTCCAAAAAAAATATTAAAAGAATACTCAAGAGTTAAAAATCTGAATAAATCTAAAAATGTGGTCATTGGTTTTGGTATTACCGAAAAAACAATTAAATCATTAAATAAGGCTGATGGATTAGTAGTTGGAAGTAGAATTTGTAAAGAAATCTCTAAATCAATAAAAAATCGTCAAAATCCTGTCACAAATGTAACCAATGTTGTTAAAAAATTAAGAAATAAAATTATATGAATTGGATAAAAAAAGTATTTACAATAAGTGACAAAATAAAAAAAATTTTAAAAAAAAGACCTACTAAAGAAGATGTTGAAAATAGTAAGTGGATATCTTGCTGTGGTCCAATTTTAAAAACTGATTTAAATGTTAATCTTTGGGTTTGTGAAAAATGTGGAAAACATCACAAAGTATCTTCTGTACAAAGATTTGATATTTTTTTTGGGAAAAATAATTATGAAATATTAAAAACACCAATCCCACAGGATGACCCTCTAAAATGGGAAGATTCAAAAAAATATATTGACAGACTCAAAGAAGCCAGAAAAAAAACTGGGCAAGATTGTGCTGTAATGATTGCAGCAGGAAAGATTAATGATATCAATATTACTGCTGGAGCAATTAATTTTAATTTCATTGGAGGTAGTATTGGAATCGCAGAGGGTGAAGCAATAATTTATGGAATACAACATGCTATAGATAATAATAATCCTTTTATTATGTTTACAACTTCTGGAGGCCAAAGGATGCATGAAAGTCCTTTAGCGCTGATGCAAATGACAAGAACTACTTTGGCAATTAATGAATTAAAAAATAATAATCTTCCTTACATTGTCTGTTTTACTTCTGACACAGCGGGAGGAGTGACTGCAAGTTTTGGGAGTCTCGGTGATATTTCTATTGCAGAAACAGGTTCTAATATAATTTTTGCGGGTAAAAGAGTTATAGAGAGTACTGTAAATGAAAAACTTCCTGATGATTTTCAATCTGCAGATTTCACAAAAAAACATGGCTTTGTAGACATGGTGGTTGATCGAAAAGACATTAAAAAAGTTATTTCTAATATTTTATCTATTTTGCTTAAGAAACATTCAGAAAAAAATAATGAATCTAGTTTAAATAATGAAGATGACTATGACAGCTTCAGCAACAAAGAAGCATCATAATATTTTTCCAAACCTCCTTATGAATAGCTCTGATATTTACTACATTTATCTTCAAAAAAAATACAGTCGTAGAATTTCATTAGGACTTTCTAGAATTAATCTAGCATTAAAAAAACTTAATAATCCACATTTAAAACTGAATAATCCTATCAACATAATAGGAAGTGATGGAAAATATTCTACACTTTTGTCCTTGAAAACATTTTTGGAAGGTGCTGGAAATAAAACAACTAGTTTTATTAGTCCCCATCTGTATAAATTGGAAACAAGAATATCACTTATAAATAAATATATTTCCCTAAATGAATTTAAAAAATATGAGAAAATAATTGGTAAATTAAATGTTAGACTAAGTCTTTTTGAAGTTTTAACATTAATATATATTTTAGCGGCATCTAAACAAAAAGGAGTAAATTACAATTTAGTAGAGGCTGGATTGCTATTTAAGGGAGATAGCACCAGATTATGGGAAAACCCATTTTTACAAATTTGTACAAATATTAATACACAACATCTTGAATGGATTAATCCTAAAAACATTAATGAAATATGTAAGCAAAAAGTTGGGTATTTAAGTAATAATACAAAAATCTATATAGGCAAACAATCGAATAAAGTTCAAAAAATAATTGAAAACATTTTAATTAAAAATAAAAGCAAAATTACTTATTCAAAAAATTGGATTATATTAAATAAAAAAAATAAATTTTATTATATTGATAATAATTACAAATTAAAAATTAAATCAAACTATATTAAAAGCGAAGGATTATTAAACAACCTAGGTTTAGCAATTAAAATTGCTTTGGATTTGGGTATAAAAAAATCAATAATAGAAAAAAATATTCCTAAGATAAAATTTGAAGGAAGATTGCAATATTTAAAAAGTGGAAAATTAAAAAAATTATTAAGAAAGAATGAAAAGCTACTTTTAGATGGATCACACTCTTTAGCCTCTGCAACTAATCTATATAATTACCTCAAAAAAATTAAGACTCCTATTTATGGTATTTGGGGAATGCAAAAAAATAAAATGCCAAAGGATTTTTTGAAAAAATTTAAAGGATTATTTAAAAAAATAATTACTGTTAAAATTCCAAATGAAAAAAATGCTCTAAGTAGTTTGACGTTAAAAAATATTGCTCTAAAAGAAGGATATAAAGTTGAAACTGCAAAAAACATAATGCAGTCAATAAAAATACTATCCTCTAAAGAAAGCAAAACTATTGTTTTGTTTGGGTCTCTTTATTTTGTGGGATCGGCTTTAAAAATTAATTAAATATTTTCTTTTATCCAAGATACTATATTTGATTTTGTAGTGGCTCCGACTTTTGTTGCTTTAAGCTCACCACTTTTAAACAAAAGCATAGTTGGTATTCCCCTTATTCCATATTTGGTTGGCGTGTTAGGATCGTTGTCAATGTTATGCTTTGCAATAGTAACGTCATTTGACATTTCATTAGATATTTCCTCTAAAGTTGGTCCAATTTGCTTACAAGGTCCACACCACTCAGCCCAGAAATCAACCACAATAGGTTTAGCTGACTTTAAAACATCTTTTTCAAATGATTCATCTGTAACACTTACTGTTGCCATAGCGCTCTTATATTTAGATCTATATTTTAATCAATGCTTAAAACTGTCACTTAAGAAAAAAAACACCAAGGATTTAAGCATTTTCATAATTTTTTTCTATAGACATTACAAATTGATTAATTTCGTCTAAAAATTTAAGTTTTTCATCATCTTTTTCA
>MDTB01045209.1_pt1 | contig 20132 bp, 16 predicted proteins | sample 811161 | NCBI WGS metagenome assembly MDTB01 (sample SAMN05326650, study PRJNA326480) | marine metagenome | isolation source: seawater | place: Mediterranean Sea | collected 2009 | reverse complement strand
TTCCATCTCGTAGTAGAAGTCGTTGCCTTCTCTTGTGCGCTCGCCCACACCAGCAAACACTGACAAGCCAGAGTGCTCGATGGCGATATTACGAATCAGCTCAAGCATGGTCACGGTTTTACCTACGCCAGCACCACCGAACAGTCCGACCTTACCGCCGCGAGCAAATGGGCAGATTAGGTCGATCACTTTAATCCCGGTTTCGAGGACTTCGTTACCACCTATTTGATCATCATAGGAAGGAGCCTTGCGGTGAATGGGCATATGCTCTTGTGCATTGACGGGCCCTTTTTCATCGATGGGCGTTCCCAACACGTCAACGATACGGCCAAGCGTTTCTTCACCTACAGGGATAGAAATCGGCGCACCGGTATTCGTGACTTCTAAGCCACGAGACAAACCGTCTGATGTACCCATCGCGATAGTGCGCACAATGCCATCCCCAAGTTGCTGCTGCACCTCTAGCGTCAAGCCGTTTTCGCCTACGGATAATGCGTCATAGACTTTGGGCACGTCTTCACGATCAAACTCAACATCAATGACCGCGCCAATAATTTGTACGATTCGACCACTACTCATTTCTAGCCTCTTTGTATTCTCGTGTCTCTAATCTTCACCGGGCCGAAGCCAGGGAAATGTTTCTTTAAACCGCAGCAGCACCGCTTACGATCTCGGCAATTTCTTGCGTGATCGCCGCCTGTCGGGCGTTGTTGTAAATCAACTGCAGTTCATCAATTAGCTTTTCAGCATTTTCCGTCGCGTTTTTCATCGCGATCATTTTTGCCGCCTGCTCACACGCGCCATTCTCGATCACCGCCTGATAGACCTGGCTTTCGATATAACGTAACAGTAACCCTTCGATCAGCTGACGAGCATCTGGCTCGTAGATGTAATCCCAACGGTGTTGATAAGCGTCTTCGTCGGTGGCATCCAATGGCAACAGCTGACGTACCGTTGGCGCTTGAGTCATTGTGTTCTCAAACTCGTTGCTGGCGAGGAACAGCTGATCGATTTTGCCTGCAGAAAACGCTTCGAGCATCACTCGGATACCGCCTATCAAATCAGCCATTGCTGGCGATTCACCAACGTTTGGCAATATGGCGGTGATGTTCCCTCCTATTGAGCGGAAGAAAGGTCCGGCTTTGTTGCCAACTAGCGCGAGGTCAACTTCGACGCCGGCTGCATCTAGTTGTGCCATCTGCTTAACCACCGAGCGGAATAAGTTGACGTTCAGCCCCCCGCATAGGCCACGATCAGAAGAAACCACAATATAGCCCACGCGCTTTACATCTCTGGCCTGCATAAACGTGTGCTTGTATTCAGGGTTAGACGTAGCCAGGTGACTGATCACCGCCCGAATCTTTTCGCTATATGGTTTGCCCTGCTGCATGCGATCTTGGGTGCGACGCATTTTACTTGCCGCCACCATCTGCATTGCGCTGGTGATCTTTTGCGTGTTTTGCACGCTACCGATCTTGTTCTTTATCTCTTTGCCGACGGCCATTTTTTACCCTCTAAAGCCTTTACCCTAGGTTGCTAGTGCCTGCCAAGCCTCTAGCTAGTAGGCTTGGGTCGCTTTAAATTTCTCAATAATTTCCTTCAGCGTTGCCACAACGGCATCGTTGTAGGTGCCGTTGTCGTTAATGTCTTTGACGAACTCAGCGTATTCGGAATTCAAATAGCTCATCAGGCCCGCCTCAAAATCAAGCACCTTATCTACCGCTACGTCTTCCAAAAAGCCTTCGTTTGCGGCAAACAGCACGGTGCCCATTTCGGCAACTGACATCGGCGCGAACTGCTTTTGCTTCATCAGCTCGGTGACACGTTGGCCATGCTCCAACTGGCGACGAGTTGCATCGTCCAAATCAGATGCAAACTGGGAAAATGCCGCCAATTCGCGGTATTGGGCAAGTGCCATTTTAATACCGCCAGAAATCTTCTTCATAAATGGGACCTGAGCGGAACCACCTACGCGGGATACTGAGATGCCCGGACTCATTGCGGGTCGCAGACCTGAATTGAAGTTTTCTGTTTCAAGGAAAATCTGCCCGTCGGTGATCGAAATCACGTTGGTTGGAACGAACGCAGAAACATCACCGGCTTGGGTTTCGATAATCGGCAACGCCGTCAACGACCCGGTTTTTCCTTTCACGGCACCATTGGTTTGCGCTTCCACATAATCAGCGTTGACCCGGGCAGCGCGCTCAAGCAAACGTGAATGCAAATAGAAAACATCCCCCGGATACGCTTCACGACCTGGTGGGCGCTTCAGCAATAGCGAGATCTGGCGGTAAGCCCAAGCTTGCTTGGTCAGGTCATCGTAAATGATCAGCGCATCTTCACCGGTATCGCGGAAATATTCGCCGATAGCGCAGCCAGAATAGGCCGAGATGAACTGCATAGATGCAGGGTCTGCAGCGCCGGCTGCAACAACGGTTGTGTATTCCATCGCACCATGCTCTTCCAGCGTCCGTACGATGTTCGCAATGGTCGACATCTTCTGGCCGATCGCTACGTAAACACACTTAATGCCGCTATTTTTTTGGTTAATGATGGCGTCCACAGCGATCGCTGTTTTACCGATCTGGCGATCGCCAATAATCAGTTCGCGCTGACCGCGACCCACAGGAACCATCGCGTCGATACACTTAAAACCCAGCTGAACAGGTTGGTCGACAGACTGTCGTGCAATAACGCCAGGAGCGACCTTCTCAATCGGCGACGTGTCAGATGCATTGAGTGGGCCTTTACCATCGATTGGATTGCCCAACGCATCAACCACGCGTCCGAGCAATTCAGGGCCTACAGGCACCTCCAAAATACGCCCGGTGCAACGTGCCGTCATGCCTTCAGTTAGCTTGTCGTAATCACCAAGGACTACCACACCGACGGAGTCGCGTTCCAAATTCAACGCCATGCCATAAAGACCTCCGTCAAATTCGATCATTTCACCGTACTGCGCCTCGGCTAAGCCATGAATGCGCACAATACCGTCGGATACCCCGACAATCGTACCTTCGTTTTTGGCTTCGGCCTTAATATCAAGGCCCTGAATCCTGCCTTTAATAATGTCGCTAATTTCTGATGGATTCAGTTGCTGCATGTTCGCTTCCTTTTAACTCTTTGTTGCGTCTTACGGTGCCTAGGACTGCACCAACGTTTCTACCAATTTAGTCAATCGCCCTTTCACCGACCCATCAATCACCACGTCTCCGGCGCGAATAACGACGCCGCCGACTAGGCCTGATTCAGTACGAGGGGTTATTGATATGTCTTTGTCGAACTTCTTCTGCAGTGCGCTTTGCAACATCGCCACCTGAGCCTCTGTCATGTCGAAGGCAGACACCACCTCGACATCTAAACTACGTTCTTGGTCGGCCCGCAGTACTTCGAACTGATCACGCACATCGCCTAGCAGGCTGAGTCGATCGTGCTCAGCCAGCGCCCCTAAGAAAGAATCAATCTGGATACCCGAGTCATCTGCGCAAATTTGCGCAAGTTGACTGGCTTTGTCGGTAGCCGCCAGATCGGGGCTTTCCAGCATGCTTTGCACAGCAGGATCTTGGCTAACGGCGTCGAGTTGAGCTAGTGACTTTGACCAGTCATCAAGCTGCCCTGCGGCGACTGCTAGGTCGAACAGCGCGTTGGCATATGGCCGGGAAATGGTTGCTAATTCGGCCATAGTCTAAAGCTCTGCCGCCAGTTTCGTGATCATCGCGTCGTGTTTGCTGGAATCGATGCTGTCTTCAATCACTTTTTCAGCGCCAGCAATAACCAGTTCCGCCACCTGACCACGGAGAACTTCTTTGGCGCGATTCATTTCTTGTTCAATCTCGCCTCGTGCCGCTTCAATGATTCTTTGGCCTTCTGCACGTGCATCATCTTTTGCTTCTTCAACCATTTGGCTCGCACGATTTCGAGCTTGCTCAATAATCGCCGTAGCCTCGGCTTTAGCTGCTGCCAACTCTTGCTCTGCATCCGTAGATGCGCTGGCAAGTTTTTGATCAGCCTCTTCTGAGGCTCGAAGGCCGGCAGCGATCGCCTCTTGACGTTCGCGCATGGCGGAGCCGATCAAGGGCCAGATGTACTTCATGCAAAACCAGACGAACACAACAAACGTTATGCTTTGTCCTAATAGCGTCGCGTTCAAATTCATCGCTTTTTCTCTTCTCTAAAGTTCTACCGCCCACACGGATTTGGCGTTGGCGGCTTACGGCTCTGCCCGATTGCGACCCTCCATTGCTGAAGCAGTCACACGAAAGGCGGAGCCCCGTTAGGGCAGGTTACGCTGCTACTGCGAAGATAACGTACAAGCCAATACCTACTGCGATCATAGGTACTGCGTCGACTAAGCCCAAGACGATGAACAGCTGAGTACGCAGCATCGGCAAAAGCTCAGGTTGACGTGCAATCCCCTCTAGGAATTTACCGCCCAACACACCTACACCTACTGCTGCGCCAACCGCGCCTAGGCCCATCATCAGTCCGCCAGCGATAAACAAAAGTCCTGTAAGTTCCATTTCCACTCCAATCTACTAGTTTACGTTTGCGGCGCAGCCGCACCAAGTCATCTAAGCAACGGCCAAGAATCAGTGTTCGTCAGCTTCGTGCGCCTGAGCCAGGTACACGATGGTTAGAACAGCAAAAATAAAGGCTTGCAAGGTAATCACAAGAACGTGGAAAACTGCCCACACCCACTGCAACACGCCGCCAAAAATAAACAGCACCGCACCACCACCAAACATCAGCGCAATAAGAATAAAGATCATTTCCCCTGCATACATGTTGCCAAACAGTCGCAGCCCAAGAGACAACGGTTTGGCGATCAGCGAAACGAATTCCAATAGGAAATTCACAGGAATCGCGAACACCGATGGGAATGGGTGTAACGTCAATTCTTTCAGAAAACCAATGCCGCCCTTGCACTTGATGCTGTAGTACAGAATGAGTGCGAACACGCTTAACGCCATGGCCATAGTGATGTTCGGATCCGTAGATGGAACCACCTTCATGTGAGAAATGCCCAGCAACACGGCCAACTCTGGAATCCAATCTACTGGCACAAGGTCCATAGCGTTCATCAAAAACACCCAGACTAAAATGGTTAGTGCAAGCGGTGCTACCAGATCGTTTTTATATTGGAAGATGCTTTGAGTGGTTTCTTCGATGAATTCGTAGACCATTTCGACAAAATTCTGCAGGCCGCCTGGCACGCCAGCGGTGGCGCTCACAGCAGCCGTACGGAACAAGACGGCGAAAATAAGTCCCAGCACAATAGACCAACCCATTGAATCAACATTGATCGACCAAAAGCCCATATCAGCGGCTTCTTGCGCGCTGTGAGCGAATCCCCAGTGGCCATCAGGGTGTTGACCATACGTAAGGTTGGTTAAATGGTGCTGGATATAATCAGACGTTGTTTTTGTTTCGCTGCTCATAAACCTGTGCGCTTCCTTCCAATGTCTCAATCAACTTAGAGAGTTCAACTACGTTCATTGCTTGCTGCCTCGGCCGCAGCAGCTGTCGAGTCTTTATCGGCAGGCTGCGTCTGTGGTGTCACTACTAAGGCAACCCAAAAACCTGCCTGGGCGACAATCAGTCCAACAAAAAAACCCAGAGGCGCCACATCCACCGTAACAAAATAGCAAGTCATCAAAGCACAGGTGGTGATAAACCTCAGCAGCCCTTGGGCAACAATCGCTACACCTGATCGTAATCGTTCGCTTCGCCAAGCTTGCCACGCGGTAGGAAAAACCAATGTGGACGCACCTGCCACGGCGCTCAAAGCTTGATGTGGGCCTATCGCCAACAGCATCACTGCTAGGCTCAAGCTCATCACGATTTGCATAACTACTACGCCCCAAGGCGGTGCAAGCATCGGAGAACCCCTGAACGCGGCGCGTAGTATAGAGATGGCTCGCTTCGCGTTCAATTGAATAAAAGGATTAATCAGCTAGGCAGGTGGAATCGGCTCAAAATGCCTTGCAGCTGCTCTAAGTCTGCGTAGCTGACGATTAACTCGCCATGTCCGTTACGTTTTTGTTTGATCTGAACCTTGGCACCCAAATGATCCATCAGCCGCCGCTGCAGGATTTGTGTATCTGGGTCGGTGGCTGTCTCGGCTTTGGCTTTATCTGCGCTGGCTAACGATCGCCGGATCATTGCTTCGGTTTCCCGCACCGATAAGTGCGACTTAACCACCTTCAGCGCCATGCGATCTTGCGCTAGACCATGCAAACTCAAAAGCGCCCGCCCGTGCCCCATATCAATCGAACCTTCGGCCAATAGCTTGCGCGCCACTTTCCCGAGCGTGAGCAGGCGCAAACTGTTAGCTACGGTCGCGCGAGACTTACCGACGATATCTGCAAGCTCTTGCTGGGTTAACTCAAATTCTGTGCGCAGCCGCTCTAACCCCTGAGCTTCCTCTAGTGAGCTTAGGTCTTCGCGCTGGATGTTTTCGATTAGTGCTAGCGCCGAGGCTTCGCGATCCGACACTTCTCGTTTAATCGCGGGAATCTCGGTGAGCTGGGCTACTTGGGCTGCCCTCCAGCGTCGCTCCCCGGCAATGAGTTCGTATCCTCCTTGCGCTCGTGAACGCACGACCACGGGTTGCAACAAACCTTGCGCTTTGATCGATTGCGCCAGCTCTTGTATTGCCGCCTCATCAAAGATCTGACGCGGTTGATAAGGGCTAGGAACAATCGTATCGATCGCGATGGTTAACACACCGGCACCGTTTGATGGCAGCTGCGTGGCAGTTGGACCATCACCGCCTGCATCACCATGGGAATAGGCATCGGCATAGGCGTTGGTTTTTACTGAGTCTGACAGCAATGCATCTAGACCCTTGCCGAGGCGTGATTTACTCATTCTATAAATACCTTTGAAGGCTATTTTTTATCAGCAGTACCGGCTTTTTGGTAAAGCCCCTGGTCTCAATTAACCCGCAGACCTAACGGCGGTTTGGCCATGACGTTTTAGCATCTCACCAGCTAAGGCTAGGTAAGCCAACGACCCCCGCGATGTTCGATCATAAAGCGTAACTGGTAGGCCGTGACTGGGCGCTTCAGCTACCCGAACATTTCTTGGCACCACCGTGCGAAACACCTTGTCACCAAAGTACTTAATCAGCTGGCGCGATACATCCCTACTCAGCCCATTTCGGGCGTCGTACATTGTGCGCACTAGTCCATCCAACTCAAGTGACGGATTAGCTTTGCTGCGAATGCCTTCAACCGTATCTAACAGTGCCGACAGGCCCTCTAACGCATAGTATTCGCATTGCATCGGTATTAGCACCCCAGTGGCTGCTACCAAAGCGTTCACCGTCAGAATATTTAGTGATGGCGGGCAATCAATAATTACGTACTCATACTGCGAAGCCTGCGCCTGCAATCGATCAGTAATGGCAAATTCTCTTCGCGCCACTGCCATTAAGCCCACTTCAGCGGCGGTGAGATCTATATTCGCTGGCAACACGTGATATCCAGCCTGGGTGATTTGATGCAACCGCGATAAGGGTTGATCGTGCATCAGCCAATCATTGAGGGTGACATCCAATTCATTCTTATCTACGCCACTGCCCATAGTCGCATTGCCCTGGGGATCTAAGTCGACGAGCAACACCGACTTCTGGTTGGCTGCGAGCGCTGCACTTAGATTGACGCTCGTGGTGGTTTTCCCAACGCCGCCCTTCTGGTTCGCTACTGCTATCACTTTGTTCAATGTATTTACCAAACTGTTTTGTCTTGGTTTGCCACCGCCCTGGCTTGCAACGACAAGGTTTCGGCTAATCGCTGTGACGTTAGCGATTCTAGGCCGCCGTCAGTATCTGGAGATAATGAGCTTGCGCTAGACCTGGCAGTTGATGCGCGACTTCCTCCATCAAGTACTCCGGATGACTTTGGGACTCTTTGCTAGGCTCTGCGCCTGCCAAAGCATGCTGTTCTTGAGCCACATGGCTATAAACGATCACTCTGCCACCTGGGTTCAAATATGGTTTCACCACAGGCCACAATTGTTTTGTCTGGGCTACGCCGCGCGCAACGATGGTATCAAACCCTTCAGCCACAACGTCATTCACAGCAATATTTTTTTCTTCCAACGCGACATTACTAAGATTTAGCTCGTTTATAGCCACCTGTAAAAAGCGCAAGCGCTTTGCCATACGGTCGCACAAGGTAAAGGCCTTATCTTCATGCGCAATGGCCAATGGTATTCCGGGTAACCCAGGGCCAGTGCCAATATCCAGGATCTTTGCCCCCACAACCCATTCGGCACCGGTTAGGCTATCTAGAAGATGGCGAGGAACCAGCCGGTCGATATCACGGCGTGAAATCAGGTTCATGCCTCGGTTCCATTTCACCAATAGTTCTGCGTATGCCGCCAACTTTTCGACGCCAGCTTTAGGCAAAGACATATCAGTAGCCTCTATGCCTTGGCTGATTTGGGCTAAAAACGTGTTCAGCTTACTGATGCCGCTTTCGCATGAACCAACAAGATCGATAGAGCAGCCGGCGTCATGCCAGGGATACGTGCGGCTCTAGCCAATGAAGTTGGCTTGTGATGATGCAGTTTTTGCCGGAGCTCGTTAGAAAGACCCTGAATCTGCAGGAAATCCATTTGCGTAGGTAACGCCATGCCTTCGTGTCGGCGAATTTTGTGGATTTCTTCGTCTTGCCGCTTTATGTAGCCCGCATATTTAGTTTCGATTTCTAATTGTTTGAGAGCCTGGGCGTGCAGTCCGTTATCGGTTGTGAGTTTTAGTACCTCGGCAACACCTTCTATCGTCACTTTTGGGCGCTTAAGCACATCTAACACAGTGCTATCGCGGCGCAAGTCTAAGCCCAAGCCAACATCCAGGCTGTCTCCCGGATCAACGCGTTGGCGAGCAAATTTCTCTTTCAGTTCAGTTAGCAACGACATTTTGCTGCGATAAAGCGCCGCCCGCTCAGTACCGACAAGGCCATATTCAATCCCAAGCGGAGTAAGCCGTTGATCAGCATTGTCTTGGCGCAAGCGCAAGCGAAATTCCGCGCGGCTGGTGAACATGCGATATGGCTCTGTGGTGCCCAAATTGATCAGATCATCGACCATTACGCCAATGTATGCTTCATCTCGCCGAGGTTCCCAAGCCGGTTGCCGCTGACATTTACGCGCCGCGTTGATACCCGCCAAGAGCCCCTGCGCACCAGCCTCCTCATAGCCTGTTGTGCCATTGATCTGGCCTGCGAAGAACAGGTTCTCTAACGCTCGAGTTTCTAGCGAATGGTGTAAATCTCGCGGATCAAAATAGTCATATTCGATGGCGTACCCTGGTCGGCTTATATGCGCTTGTTCAAAGCCGACCATAGTGCGCACAAACTGCACCTGAGCGTCGAAGGGTAAGCTGGTAGAAATGCCGTTCGGATATAGCTCAGTGGTGTTTAAGCCTTCTGGTTCTACAAATATTTGGTGGCTGTTCTTCTCCGAGAAGCGCACAACTTTGTCTTCAATGCTCGGACAGTACCTTGGCCCCACCCCTTCTATGTGCCCACCATACATAGCCGAGCGCTGCAGATTATCGCGAATAATTTGATGCGTTTCGCTGTTAGTATAGGTGATATGGCAATTCACTTGCCGCGGGTGCACTGACGGGTCGCTCATCAGCGACATCACTGGTCTAGGGTTGTCTCCTGGTTGTTGCTCAAGCTTAGAAAAATCGACGCTGCGTCCATCGATTCTTGGTGGTGTTCCGGTTTTTAAGCGTCCTACGCGAAATGGCAACGCTCTTAGTCGCTCAGCCAAGGCGTTGGACGGGGCATCGCCCGCTCTACCTCCGGCTTGCTGTTCATGTCCAATATGAATTTTTCCGCCGAGAAATGTTCCTGTGGTCAAGACAACTGTGGTTCCCCGAAACACCAAACCCATCTGAGTTTCACAGCCAACCACTCGTTCACCTTCAACCACAAGATCAACAGCTTGTTGCTGAAACAAAGACAGGTTCGTTTGGTGCTCTAACACCTCGCGAACCGCGTTTTTATAGAGATTGCGATCTGCTTGCGCTCGAGTGGCGCGCACAGCAGGACCTTTGCTGGAATTTAACGTGCGAAAATGGATACCTGCCTGGTCTGCGGCTTTGGCCATTACTCCGTCTAGGGCATCAATCTCTGCCACTAAATGGCTTTTGCCGATGCCTCCTATCGCTGGGTTGCATGACATCTGGCCAATAGTCTCAATGCTTTGAGTCAGCAGCAGCGTTTTTGCGCCCATGCGTGCCGCTGCTGCTGCTGCCTCGGTGCCCGCATGGCCGCCACCGATAACAATGACGTCAAAAGATTCTGGATATTCCACGCTGTTTTCCTTGTAGCCAGCTCTGTTGGCAACCCCGTCTCATGCTACCTGGGTCAGAGCCTAGTTTCAGGGCATCCTCAGTTTGTTTACCAACACGATTTATTTACCAATACAAAACTCTGCAAAAATCTTTCCAAGTAAGTCGTCCGCTGAAAGTGTGCCTACTATTTCACCCAGACTTAAATGCGCCATAATCAGTTCTTCGGCTATAAATTCCGCGTCCATTCCTTGGGCTAATGCATCACCTGCTTGCTGCACATTTTTTCGTGTTTGCTCTAATGCCTGGATGTGCCGCTGGCGCGCTGAGAACGGAACGTGGTCTTGATCGAAAGTTACTGATCCTGCTACGGCTTTAACTAATTGATCTAGGCCTTGTTTAGTTTTTGCTGATATTTGATATGGCCGAGGCAGTGCCTCCGGGAATGTTGCATTCACGCTGCTACGGTGGTTTTCCTCGTTTACTAGGTCACTCTTATTTACCGCTAGAAACAGTTTACTTGACGCATTACCAGACGCAGGGTCATTGCCCTTCATTTTGCTCATCACAGATCGCACATCTCTTTCTATGCGGGTTTGCTCCAAAGTGTCCGCAGCCATTACCAACACCACAGCATCGGCCTTGTGAATTTGTTCCTTTGCACGCTCAATACCAATGCGCTCGACTTTGTCATCAGAGTCTCGAAGTCCTGCAGTGTCTACAATTTGTATGGGCAAGCCTTCTATCACCAGGTCAACCTTTAACACATCTCGAGTGGTGCCCGGCACGTCAGTAACAATAGCTGTGTCCTCACCTGCTAACGCGTTCAATAAGCTGGACTTACCTACGTTCGGTGCTCCGACCAAAACGACACTGATGCCTTGATTAAGAACCTTGCCTTGAGTGGCAACGTTAATCAGATGCTCTAAATTTTTACTCATTTGTTGGATTTTGGTCGCAGCATCTGCCTGCTCGAGTATCTCAATATCCTCTTCCGGAAAGTCGATGGCAGCTTCGATCAGTATGCGCAAATTGATCATTCGCTCAGCCAGTCCATTGATTTGGCGAGAAAATTCTCCGGTCATCGTGCTAAGGGCGGCCTTTGCTGCGGCCTCGGATTGTGCGGAGATTAGGTCAGCGATGGCTTCGGCCTGCACCAAATCAAGCTTGCCGTTGAGAAAAGCGCGCTCGCTGAACTCTCCCGGACGGGCCATACGAGCGCCCTTTCGACAGAGAACATTTAGAATTGCGTGTTGCACCACGGGTCCTCCGTGACCCTGTATCTCCACAACGTCTTCCCCAGTAAAGGAGTTGGGTCCGGGGAAGAATAGGCAAATTCCGTCATCTAACAACTGATCTGAATCAGTGAGTTTGCTGTAGACAGCATACCTAGGCGGCAATTTTCTCTGACACAATGTTTCCGCCAGCGTCTTTGCGCCTTGGCCGGACAGCCGGATCACGCCGATACCCCCTTGGCCTGGTGGCGTGGCGATTGCGCAAATCAAATCATTACTTGATGCGCTTGTTGGCTCCAAGTGTTAACTCCACGATTCAGATTCCTATGATCAGGCTCGGGCTTTCTCTTCCTGACGATAAACGTAGGTCTGCTGCGCAATAGACAGCAGATTGTTGACCAACCAGTAAAGCACCAAGCCAGCTGGGAAAAATAGAAATAGCACGGTGAGCATGATCGGCATTAGCTTCATCATCTTCACTTGCATCGGATCCCCTACCTGCGGATTTAACGACTGCATTAGGTAGGTGCTCGCGCCCATTAACAACGGCAAGATAAAGTAAGGATCCATAACGGACAGGTCATTGATCCAGAACAAGAACGGTGCTTGGCGCAGTTCAACTGACTCGAGCAGTACCCAATATAGCGCCAAGAATATCGGCATGGGTAGCAACATTGGTAGACACCCTCCTAGCGGATTCGCGCCTTCTTTCTTGTACAAAGCCATCATCTCGCGGGAGAGTTTTTCGCGATCGTTCGCGTAACGCTCCTGCAAACGTTTCATCGCAGGGGCTACTCGCCGCATATTTGCCATCGACCTGTAACCTTTCGCTGAGACCCAGTACAAGCACGCTTTTACCGAGAGAGTTAGCAAAATGATTGCGAAACCCCAGTTCCCAACCAAGCCGTGAAAAAAGGTTAGTGCTTTGAATAACGGCACAGCTATCCACCATAAAAATCCATAATCTACTGTGAGGTTTAAATGGTCAGATATGGCCTCTAACGCTATCTGGTCCTTCGGTCCCGCATAAAACTGCGCTTCCCATTGACCTGTTTCGCCAGGAGCGAGTGTTTTAACCGGCCCGGTTAGACCAAACAAATAATTACCGTCAGTAGCACGACGGGCATAGTAGCGGGTTTGTTGTTCTGCTGGTGCTATCCACGCAGATATAAAGTAATGCTGTAAGAAAGCCACCCAGCCACCTTGAGTCGCTTCTTGGTACGGCGCTTCCTCGAGATCGTCAAAATCCACTTTATGATAAGGATTTTCTTCTGTTGTGAACGCTGCGCCCAAAAACGGTTGTGGGGCAAGAGCAAAGGATTCTTCGGATGGTGGAGATCGGTTATCTCGTTTGATCTGTGAAAACATTCCTGCTGAGAAATTATCAATGCTAGCGTTGGATACTTTGTAACTCACTTTGACTAGGTGCGGTTCATCACTAAATTCAAAGCTCTTCTCCACATCTAAATCACCGATTTGAGCGGTTAGCGTCAATGTGCCTTGTTCGGTTATATCCAGACGTTGGGCTGAGGCACTGTATAGAGGACGCTCACTCGACTTATCAATACCGTCTGGGCCTATGAGGCCACTCTGGGCAATGTAAGTATGTGTAAAGCTGTTTTCTAACAATAAATATGGATTATCTGGTTCGTCGAGCAACACTGGAAACCCGGGTAGTTGAACCCGTACGATGTCGCCTCCGAGTAGGTCGATCCACATTTTTAACGAAGGCGTGGTCACGACTACAAGGCGGTCAGCTGCAGGTTGTTCTACCACCGCAGCAGCAGCCGGAATCGGTGCTTGCGCCAGCAGTTCTGCAGTGGGTATGTCTGATTGTTGCTGGCTGTTCAACGCACTTTCTGCCGCTAAGGTTGGCGTTTCAAGGCCTCTACCCAAAGCATCCCCAATGTTCTGCTCTACCATCGGCGCCGCGCTCACTTGCATTGGCGTTCTGGCGGCTTCCGAGTCTTGGTTCCATGCCAAAATCAGCAGGTAGCCCGTCGCTGCAAGACCTATTAACAAAACAATGCGCTGAATTTCAGGAGGCAACATGCGCCTGATCCTTATCTGTCGTTAGTGTGTGCAGAGTCGTTAGCCTGGTCGCTACCTAATGGTACTAGGTCTACCCCACCAGGATGAAACGGGTGGCATTTGACCAATCGTCTTGAGGTTAAGGCAAGTCCTTTCACCACCCCGTGACGATTTATTGATTCGGTGGCGTAGTGCGAACAGGTTGGATGAAAGCGACACCGCGGACCCAGAAGAGGGCTAATGAGTAGCTGGTAGCAACGAACAAGAGCAAGCAAAAATCGCTGTAGTGGCGAATGCTTATACCGATCAGTTTTGTAAACACGATCCTGGCTCAACGATCTAGCTCCTTTTCTCAGTTGCTAGCATACCTAACAATGTGTCTAAGTTTTCTGACAGCGTTTGGTCTTCCAAAGGTCCGAAAATTTGTATCAATATGTCTTCGCCGGGTAAAGCATTTTGGTTCAATCTAAATCGTTCTCGAATTATCCTTTTGATCCGATTGCGTCTATTTGCTTTCGCAATTGCTCGCTTGGGCACGACTAACCCTAGTCGAGGATGGCCCAACCCATTTTTCTTTGTCTTTATGCGGACAGCACCAGCAGTTCGCTGCCATCCTCGCGAACGAAAAATATCAGTGAACTGGGCTTGTTCTAGGAGCCTTAGGTGTTTCCCAAACTCCAAGGAAATATGATCCAATCAAACAGTGAGGCGCTTACGGCCTTTCGCTCTTCTAGCGTTTAAAACCTGACGGCCTGCTTTGGTTGCCATGCGCGCACGGAACCCATGAGTCCTTTTGCGTTTTAGGTTACTGGGTTGAAACGTTCTTTTCATGATGAACTCTTAGTTAGCTAATCTTTTAGGGCTTACGTTTAAGAATTTGCTTTGTCGTCTAGTTTTGTCTTTGCTCTGACCACTGCCTTCTTGGCCCACCTCTGAGCGAGGGCGCGGGATTTTATGAGTACCTAGAGGGTCTGTCAATTAAGAGGTTATATATAAAGAAATTTGTTGTTGCTTGTTAGTGATCCTTTTGTCTGTGCATAAGGCGAAAAAGGCTAACAAGTGCCCAGGCTGTCAGGCCAAGTTGCTTTGGGGATAAACACTGTATGGCGGTCGAAGAGTGTGGGAATAAAGTTTGTTTTGAAAGTTATCCACAGGTTTTCACGAAATCTGCCCACAAAGGCTTACGCTGATTCTGCATAAAACTAAACTAGTTTTTGCAGCTAACTGATTGATTCGTTTTGGATCATGAGAGTATCGAAAATTTTTTTCATCATTACATGGCACATGGGTTCGTCTACGGCATAGAATCATTTTCCCGTTTGGAGAAGATCTAGCTGCAACAGATGAGTATAGCGGGAGCATTCTCGCTTCTTCTCTAGAGAAATAACTGATTGAAGCAAGATCAAAAAAATTGGGGAGTTTCTGATTGAGACGGTCAGAAAGGCGATGTGGTACTGAACGGTGATATGTAATGCGGTCTGGGGAACAGATTTGAGACGAGTTTGTTACACAGTTTGGGGGAAGGATTAGGTGGAAAGCGTAGTTTGGCAGGAATGCCTTGGGCAACTCGAGAGTGAGCTGACGAGCGATCAGTTTGAGACGTATATCCGCCCTCTTCAAGCTGGATTCGAAAATGGGATACTAACTATTCTTGCTCCAAACATTTATGTGGAGGAAAAGGTTAGGACCAGCTATCTGAGAAAGATTGGAGATTTTTTTGCTCAACAGGATGACAAGCATGAGGTGGAGTTGTCTGTTGGTGGAATGCGTGAAGTACGGCCGAAACGAGCTGAGGCAAAAACCCCCAGTCATGGTCGTTCTAAGCATGGGCATAACTTAAACAGAAGTTTCACCTTCGATACGTTCGTAGAGGGCAAGTCAAACGAATTGGCAAAAGCAGCAGCGCGCCAAGTTGCTGATAATTCTGGAAATTCCTACAATCCTCTGTTGATGTACGGAGGTGTAGGGCTGGGCAAAACTCACCTCATGCAGGCTGTAGGCAATGAGATTCTCAGGCTTAAACCGGAAGCGAATGTGCTGTATCTGCATTCGCAAAGGTTTGTGCAGGACATGGTTAGAGCGCTGCAAACCGGCACTATGCAAGACTTTATGCAGTACTACCGGTCAATGGACGCTTTGCTAATTGATGACATTCAGTTTTTTGCGAAAAAGCTGCGCTCTCAGGAGGAATTCTTCCACTTGTTCAACTCGTTGTTGGAGCAAGGCCAGCAAATGGTATTGACCAGTGATAAATATCCTCGTGAGATCGATGGATTGGAAGATCGACTAAAGTCGAGGTTTGTCTGGGGTTTAACGGTAGAAGTTGAGGCTCCGGAACTGGAGACTAGAGTTGCTATCTTGATGAAGAAAGCCGAAGCGGAGCAGATTTCGTTAGATCAAGAAGTAGCTTTTTTCATGGCTGAGCGGATTCGCTCTAATGTACGAGAACTTGAAGGTGCGTTGCGCCGCGTTATTGCTAATGCAAGGTTTACCGGTAGTAAGATCTCTATCGAGCAAGTGCGCCGCGCCTTGAGAGATTTGTTTGCAATTCAGGATCGCCAGATTTCGATTGATAACATTCAAAAAACCACCGCCGAGTATTTTAATATCAAGGTAGCGGATTTGCTTTCAAAGCGAAGAAATCGAACCATTGCGCGTCCTCGTCAAATGGCCATGGCGTTGGCTAAGGAATTGACCAATCATTCCCTACCGGAAATCGGCGACGCCTTTGGTGGCAGAGACCATACAACGGTGCTTCATGCCTGCAAAAAGATCGCAGAGCTGCGTGGTGTGACAGCCGATGTATCGGAGGATTATAAAAATCTGTCCAGACTGCTGGCTGGCTAATTCAGATTAACGTATAGGCAGAGATACCAGAAAATGAAGTTTACGTTGAAGAGAGAAACGCTGTTGCGCCCATTACAGTCGGTGACTGGGGTTGTCGAGAGAAGGCAGACGTTGCCTGTGTTAGCAAATCTCTTGATCGAAGCAGATGCCACCGGCGTATCGCTTACTGGTACAGATTTAGAAGTTGAGATGGTGGCGCGTTGTGACGTTTCGGTAGATGTAGAGGGTAGTGCGACTATTCCAGCGCGCAAGCTTGCCGATATATGGCGAGCCTTGCCGGACGACAGTGATGTGACCGTTTCTGTTGAAGGTGACAAGGCGGTGGTGCGCAGCGGTCGAAGCCGATTTTCATTGGCCACGTTGCCAGCGACAGATTTTCCCAGGTTCGAAGGCGGTGATACCGAGGTGTCGGTAGAGATAGCTCAACAGTCCTTGCGTTCTTCTATTGATCGAGTGGCTTTTGCCATGGCACAGCAAGATGTACGCGTGTTTTTGAACGGCATGTTGTTGGAAATAGGCACGGACTATCTGCGTACGGTTGCTACCGACGGTCATCGTTTGGCAATGAATTCTGTGGCGTGTGCTGTTAGTTTGGGGTCGCAAGAGAGTAAGCAAGCGATTGTTCCGCGCAAGGCGGTAATGGAATTGGGTCGATTACTCGACGATGAAAACCAAGATGTAAAGCTGCTGCTCGGAACTAACCATCTGCGAGTAACGAAGGGCCCCTTTACTTTGACCACCAAATTGGTTGATGGGCAATTTCCCGACTACCAAAAAGTCGTTCCAAGAGACACGTCACGAACTCTGATTGGAGATAAAGAAAGTTTGCGCAATGGCTTTCAGCGCGCGTCAATATTGTCGAACGAAAAGTATCGGGGCGTGAGGTTGTTAATTTCTCCAGATCAACTGGTGATGCAGGCAAACAATCCTGAACAGGAAGAAGCTGAGGAGACAGTAGCTGTATCCTTCAATGGAGACGAGCTCGAAATTGGTTTTAATGTTAGTTATCTATTAGATGTTCTTAACGCAATCGATTCAGACACGATAAAGTTGAAAGTGTCTGACGCAAATAGCTCGGCTTTGATTGAATCTCAGGATGACGACGAGGCCCTCTATGTCGTTATGCCAATGAGGCTGTAGCTTAAGCATATTGGCTAACACGGGTTGCATCTCACTCACTTAAGCGTCGAACACTTCCGCAATATCAAGACTGCGTCCCTCGAGTTTAGTTCCGGTATTAATATAATTTCCGGAAGCAACGGTGCAGGGAAGACAGCGCTTTTAGAGGCCATCCATTTGGTCGCTAGAGGGCGTTCTTTTCGCACTACCAGCCACAAACCACTAATAAAGGAAGGGTGTGACCAGTTGGTCGTGCGCTCTCAGATAAGTTCTGGCGTTAGTGGTGCCGTTGTAGCTGTATCAAAATCTCGCTCGGGTGTGTCTTTAGCCAAAGTAAATGGGGAGAAAGTACGTCGGGCTTCTGAGATCGCCCGGTTGTTACCATTGCAGTTGCTTTTGCCAGGCATCGCAGACTTAGTTTTTGATGGGCCTGGGGTTAGGCGCGAAAGTCTAGACTGGGGATTGTTCCACGTGGAACATGACTTTTTAGAGAAGTCTCGACGCTATGAGCGAGCATTGTCTCAGCGAGGGGCTTGGTTACGGGGGAACGTAACCAGAGGTGTTGCCATTGAGGACGATTCATTTGTCGGAATGTTAGTAGATCTAGGCACCCAGATAAACCGTGCCAGAGAGCAATATATAGAGGGCCTTAAACCGGTATTTGTGGATGTGCTTAGCGATTTGGACGCAGACTTAAAGTGCGAAATGGCGTACAAGAACGGCGGTTTTGGAACAGATTTGCAGGTGGCGTCCGAAACGATGAGCAAGGCCTTCTCTCGCGATCTAGGAAGTGGCGTCACTCATTACGGCCCTCACCGGGGGGATCTGGATTTGGTGGTAGCACCGGGGGTAGCAAAAGCCGTTGTCTCCAGGGGCCAAGCGAAATTGATCGCTCTTGGATTAACCCTGGGTCATTCAAGGCTGCTGATGTCCTTGGCCCGGTCCAGTCCAGTTATTTTGCTCGATGACTTTGGCGCCGAGCTGGACGCTCAACGGAGGGACAAGCTAACGCGTCTGCTTGCGCAAATGGACTGCCAGGTTATTGTTACTACGGCGGATGACCCGAGCCACGTAGTCGACAGTGAAACCTTGGCGGCTGCCCGAGTGTTCCACGTGGAACATGGGCAAATCAGGGGTTAATAGGCGCAGGTATGTGGTAAATTATCCGCTCCTGCGCAAGAAACTTGCGTATCTCCAATAGGGAAATTTGATGTCTGAAGAAAACGCTTATGATTCCGATAGCATTAAGGTGCTAAAAGGTCTCGATGCTGTGCGCAAACGCCCAGGCATGTATATTGGAGATACTGAGGACGGCACCGGGTTACATCACATGGTGCAAGAGTTGGTGGACAATGCCATCGACGAGGCTTTAGCCGGACATTGCGACACCGTTAGAGTTGTAATGCATCCAGAAGAAGCGATATCAGTTAGTGATAACGGGCGCGGAATTCCCGTAGACCTCCATTCTGAAGAAAAGGTGAGCGCGGCTGAACTGATCATGACCACCCTGCATGCGGGCGGCAAGTTCGATGACAACAGCTACAAAGTGTCGGGCGGTTTGCACGGTGTTGGAGTGTCAGTGGTCAATGCGCTATCTGATGAATTTCGCTTAACAGTTCGGCGTGACAACAAAATATATCGCCAAGACTATTCCAACGGCGTGCCCTTGGCTCCAATCGCAGCGATAGGAGAAACTGAAGAGCGCGGTACTGAATGCTATTTCCGCCCCTCCCCCGCCACTTTTCACAACATAAAGTTCCAGTACGACATTTTGGCTCGACGGCTGCGAGAATTGGCGTTCTTAAATTCCGGAGTGAAAATTATTCTTCAGGAAGAGCGATCAGGAAAGGAGGACCTGTTTGTCTACGAGGGAGGTCTTCGAGCATTTGTTGAGTTTCTCAATCAGAACAAGCAGCAACTCAACGAAGTGTTTCATTTCACGACTCAAAGAGAGGATGGGATCGGCGTAGAAGTGGCTATGCAGTGGAATGATACTTTCCAAGAGCAGGTTTATTGCTACACCAATAATATCCCACAGGGCGATGGCGGTACGCATCTAGCTGGTTTTCGTGGAGGCCTTACTCGCACGCTTAATGCCTACATAGAGAGCGAGAATCTTGGCAAAAAGGCTCAAGTCAGTACCACCGGTGACGACGCCCGTGAGGGGTTAACCGCGGTGGTCTCCGTCAAGGTGCCAGACCCCAAATTTTCTTCGCAAACAAAGGACAAATTGGTGTCGAGCGAAGTAAAAACCGCGGTAGAACAAGAACTTAGCCGCGTGTTCTCTGAGTATTTAGCCGAGCGGCCGCAAGATGCACGCTCGGTTGTGAACAAAATGATCGAAGCTGCAAGGGCCCGGGAGGCAGCGCGAAAAGCACGTGATATGACTCGTCGCAAAGGGGCGTTAGATATTGCTGGGTTGCCAGGCAAACTTGCAGATTGTCAGGAAAAAGATCCAGCTTTATCTGAGTTATTTCTTGTCGAGGGTGATTCTGCTGGCGGCTCTGCAAAGCAGGGGCGTGATCGCCGCACGCAAGCCATTCTGCCACTGCGCGGCAAAATCCTGAATGTAGAGAAGGCTCGCTTCGATA
>MDTB01158461.1_pt1 | contig 20136 bp, 17 predicted proteins | sample 811161 | NCBI WGS metagenome assembly MDTB01 (sample SAMN05326650, study PRJNA326480) | marine metagenome | isolation source: seawater | place: Mediterranean Sea | collected 2009 | reverse complement strand
TTCCTAATTCTTTCATATCACCAAGAACGATAATTTTTCTTCCATTAGTTTTAACAGATATTAATTTTTTTATAGCAGAATTCATTGAAGCAGGATTAGCGTTGTAGGCGTCATCAATAACTAGATAATTTATTTTATTAGTTTTTACCCTGATAATATTTCCTCTTCCATTTGGTAATATGAAATTTTTTAAACCATCAAGAGACTTTCTAATATTTAAACCTAAGCTCACCGTAACAGCTGGAACTATTAAGCTATTTATAGCCCAATGCTCTCCTAATACCGGTATTTCCCAATTATTTTTTTTACCAAATACTTCTGCCTTAATATAAAGAACTTTAGAGTCATGAAAACAAGATAATAATTTAATATCTGATTTTTTATTTAAACCATAGGTTATTATTCTTTTAATTTTTTTTAACTTCAATACGTCCCTTAGAAGTTGAAAATTTTTAATATCTCTATTTACAATAGCTATTCCATCTGAATTCAAACCATCAAATATTTCCGCTTTAGCTCTTGCAATTTCTGAAATATTTCTAAAATTTTGCATATGAGCATTCTCAACGGCTGTAATTATTGCTATATCTGGTTTTGTAAGTTTAGTATGATTAAGTATTTCTCCAAAATTACTCATCCCCATTTCAATTATGGAAAAATTACTTGTTTGATCTAACCTAGATAAAGTTAAAGGAACTCCAACATGATTATTTAAACTGTCCTCGCTTGCATGTATTTTCCCAAAAGAATTTAAAGCTACTTTTAATAATTCCTTACTACCAGTTTTTCCTACACTTCCAGTGATACCAATGACTTTAGCTATTGTCCTATCTCTTGCAACTTCAGCTAAATCTACAACTGCCTTTAAAACATCTTTCACGTATATTATAGAATTTTTCTTGTTGTTTTTAATGTTTTTACTTACTAATGATGCTACTGCACCTCTTTCAAATGCCGTATCTATAAATTTATGTCCATCATATTTTGTACCTGGCATTGCACAAAATAAATCTCCTTTCTTCACTTTTCTGCTATCGATCTCTATACCTTCAATAGCTGTATTAACATCACAAAGACCTCCCGTATGCATAGCAATTTCTTTAGAGGTCCATAAAGCCATTAGACACTATCCCTATATTTTGTGAGTAATTTTTTAGTAAATTCTATATCACTGAAATATAATTTTTTATTTGCAATTTCTTGATATTTTTCATGACCTTTTCCAGCTATAAGTAATATATCATTTTTTTTTATAATACTTAATGCTGTTATTATAGCTTTATCTCTTCCTTCAATGTCTATTGCATTAGGACATCCTTTAATAATTTCTTTTCTAATTTTTTGAGGATCCTCATTTCTTGGATTATCATCTGTCACAAATATTATATCAGCAAAGTTGTAAGCTATTTCCCCCATCAATCTTCTTTTTCCTAAATCTCTCTCACCTCCGCAACCAAAAACTAATAATAGTTTTTCCTTTGTTAGTGGTTTAAGATTTTTCAAAACATTTAATAGTGCATCTGGTGAATGAGCATAATCTACATAAACAGAATAGCTTAATTTATTATCACTTACTTTCATGAGTCTACCTTCTGGAGATTTTAATTTTTTCAGGGTATTAATAGCTTTTTTAAATTTTAATCCACTTGCCACAGATAAGGCTAAAGCACATACTACATTTTGAATTTGAAAGTTTCCTAGGAAAGAAACTGTCAGTTTATATTCCTTACCCATATACTTTAAAATAAAACTTTGCCGATTTTTATAATGTTTGATAGAATAGTATTGCCAATCTGAACCTGACTTGTTTCCATAAGTAATTATATTTATTTTTCTATCCCTACAAACTTTGTAAAACTTACTAAAGTATTCATCATCAAAATTTAAAACTGCTGATCCTTTTTTACTTAAAATTTCTGTGAATAGCATTAATTTACATTTTACATAATCTTCTATCGTTTCATGATAATCTAAATGATCTCTACTTATATTCGTGAAAGCTGCAAAATTTGTTTTAACACTATGAATTCTATTTTGGTCTAAACCATGACTCGAAGCTTCTAAAGCTACAGCATCAATTCTATCAGAATGATATTTATTTAAAATTTTATGTAATTCTATTGGATTAGGTGTAGTCAAAAAAGTGTCGCTTATTCTATTACTATTTGAACTAGATGCTCCTAAAGTTCCCAAAGAAGCTGTTTTTAGTCCATTTATTTGCCAAATGTTAGTCAAAAAATGAACCGTAGATGATTTACCATTAGTACCTGTAATACATGCTATAATTTTTGGCTGAGCTGGATAAAATCTAGCAGCAATTTTAGATAAAGATAGCCTAGGATTTTTTGATGTCACTATTGGAATATCTATATTTTTAACTGTATTAAGGTCATCTTTATGACATAAGACTACTTTAGCACCTGTTGAAATTGCCTTCTTAACATAACTTAATCCGTTTTTTTTACTTCCTGTTAATGCCACAAAAACCATACCAGGCTTTACCTTTCTTGAATCGTCAGTTACGCCAGATATTTCAATATCATTATTTATATTATAAGAAATATTTTTATCAAATTTAATAATATCAGTAAGCAACAAGGTTTAAATTCTCCTTCTGTATTTTTACTATTTTATTTTCATCCTCAATATCTCGAGTAACTCTTAAGATTGGTGCAATTCTTTTTATTATATTTGCTGTGACTGGAGCAGCTGTCCATCCCCCAGAAGCATGTCTTTCATTATTATCTGAAGAAACTGGCTCATCAAATAATATCAAAGATATATAACTAGGCTCATTAATTGGAAAAACTGATATGAAAGAAGAAACTCTTTTCCTTTTATTATATTCTCCATTATATATTTTTTCTGCAGTAGCTGTTTTTCCACCAACCCTATAACCTTTTACTTTAGCATTAGTACCCGTTCCAATTTCAACATTTTCCTTTAGTAAATTTCTTATTACCTCAGAAGTCCTGCTAGAAATAATTCTATGATCTTTTTTTACTACTTCATTATTTTTATTTTTATCAACTAAAGTTATATCACTATCGAATCCTCCATTAATAACTCTTAGCGTAGCTTGTAGCATCTGAACTGGACTGACAGATAAACCGTGACCAAAAGATATGGTAGCAACCTCTGAGTTTCCCCATATTTTTGGCTTTAGAGAATTAACCATCTCATCAATCCCTATATTAGGAATATTCATTAAGCCTAATTTTGTTAAAAATTCTTTTTGCCTATCAACACCAAGATCTAAAGCAATTCTCGTAGATCCTATATTAGAAGATTTTATAAAAACTTCTCTCATAGTTAGAATTCTATTTTCAGGATAATAATCTGTGATCTCAAAATTAGATACTTTAATTGGTTTTCTTGCATCTAAAAGAGTGTCTAACTGTGCTATATTATTTTCTAATGCAGCTGCTACTGTAAAAATTTTAAATGTAGATCCCATTTCATAAACTGATAAGGTAGCAGAATTTCTATAATTATTTTTATTAGGTCTAATATTATGATTTGGATTATAATCTGGTAAACTGACAAGAGATAATACTTCACCATTATTAATGTTTACTACTAAACCTACAGCTGTTTTAGCTTTAAACTTTTTCATCCCTTTATAAAGCTCTTCTCTCACAGCATGTTGTACTCTTATATCTATCGTAAGTCTAACGTTTTTACCTGAAGTAAGTTTTTCATTTAAACTCTTCTCTATACCAGCCATTCCATTGAACTCACTATTAATATGGCCGACTAAATGTGAAGTCAGATTATTGTTAGGATAAAATCTTAACGGTTTAGTCCTAAATTTAACGCCAGGTTGTCCTAAAGAATTTATTGTTTGAGCCTTGTTAGCAGAAACTTCAGATACTAATACTACCTCGTTTTTATTTTTATTAAGTTGAGCTATTAAAAAGTTGGGGTCTAAATTTTTAAAATATTTACTTATCGTAATAGCAGTATTTTTTTTATTTATTACTTTTTTAGGAAAAGCAAGCATAGTATAACTTGATATAGTTGTTGCTAGCAATTTATTATTTCTGTCAACTATATTTCCTCTGTTTACTTCTTTTAATATATCGGACGTATTATTTGTGTGACCATAAAAACCTCCCTCTAAACTTACATCAATTAATCTCATAGATATTGCTATACTTACAATAAGAAAGAATAAACTTAAAAAGTATACTCTTTTTGTGGCCGATCCTATATCGACATACTTTTTGGCGGAAATATTTATTAAATTTTTAATCAATATCTTGACTCCTCATCGAAACCAAAATTTCAGTCAAAAATCTTTCATCCCTTAAACTACTCGGAATGTAATCATGATATTTTTTTGCTAAGGATTCTATGTATTGAGGAGAATTAATTAGGTTCCATTCTGCCAGAAGAATATTATACTGGTTTTTTAAATCAATATTTTTTTTTTCTAATTTTACTATTTCTTTATCTAATAACTTTATTTTCTGTTTTGTAATAGTCAAAAATGTACATACTACTAAAAAGAAAACTATAGCTGATAAAATTTTAGTCATTATTTAGGCTACCTTAATATTACTTATTTTTTCTGCTACTCTTAATCTTGCTGACCTAGAGCGAATATTATTTCTAATTTCGTCCCTAGAAACTTTTATAATATTTTTAGAAATCCGTTTAAAAGTAGCTGATGATACCTTACTGAAAATAGGTAAATGTCTATTCACATTTGGTACATTTCCACTTTTTAAGTTAATAAAGTTTTTTACTAATCTATCCTCTATAGAATGAAATGATAAAACCACTAACCTTGCACCAGGTAATAATATACTTTCTGATAACTTTAAAACCTTCTCTAACTCCCCTATCTCATCATTTACTTTCATCCTTAATGCTTGAAATGTCCTAGTAGCTGGATGTTTTTTATCATTTTTACTTCTTTTAATTACTTTATTTATTATATTCACTAGTTGAAAAGTAGTTTTTATTTTATGATTTTTTCTATCTTGTACGATAGTTTTAGCAATCCTGTTGCACTTTTTTTCATCTCCATATTTTCTTAAAATATTACACAGATCAGACTGAGATGCACTATTAATAATATCCTCAGCTGTAGGACCTAGTTTGTTCATCCTCATGTCTAGAGGACCATCTTTCATAAAAGAAAAACCTCTTACAGCGTCTTCTATCTGCATCGACGAGATACCTAAATCTAAAACTAATCCACCGTCTATTTCTAAAATATCTAACTTCCTTAATATTAAATCTAGTTCTCCAAAATTTCCTATCCCAAAGATAAATTTTTCATTTGTATTTGTTTTTAGAGCTTCCATATCTTTTAAGGTTTCTGGATCTTTATCAATTCCAATAACCTTACAATCAATTCTGTCTAAAATAGCTTTACTATACCCACCTGCTCCAAATGTGCAGTCAACATATGTAAAACCTTTTCTTAAATTTAAATTAGTTAATACTTCGTCTATCATTACAGACTTATGTTTATTGTTTCTATTAGGATTTACTACCGTATTATTTGACAAAATTTCAGGTTCCTTTTAAATTGCTTTTTATATTAAAAGTTTTTCTTTTTTTCATGTATTCTCTGGCTAATTTTTCATACTTAATAAATGCATCTGGTTGCCAAATCCTAAAACGTCTTCCCATACCTACAAAAATAGCCTCATTAGTTAGCTCAGATTCTATTCTATAGGATTCTGGTAATATTACCCTACCTTCCCCATCAAAAGGTAGCATTGAAGAGCCAAAAACCAAAGTGGCTTCAAACTCATTTGTCTCCAAAAGCGGATCATCTTTATCCAACCAGTCTTGTACTTTATTTAAATACTTTTGAGAGTAACCATCTATTGCAGAGTGTTCATCACAAGATTGAGCAACTATACCTGAGAATGATTTACTTGAAAGATAAGGTCTCCATAAAGCTGGCACACTTATCCGGCCCTTCTTGTCTATTTTATTTAAAAATTTCCCTACAAACTCAACCATTAAATATCCTAAATATAATATTAGTTTATGACTAATTAAATATGGTATTATATAGTGCTAGCATGGGTTTTTATGGGCGTCAATGACACATCTTACTAAAAAATAAAGAATAAAAAATATGTTCTTTTTTTGTTTAATTTTTGTACCTATTTTGTTCTTTTATGTATATTATTGAGCTTGTCAGATAGCCTATAAGCCGGGTTCTGTCTAGAGCAGCCATTCATCTAGGATGTTTATTACTAAACACCTCTTGCAACCAACCCAGACGCTTCGACGAAGAAATCTCACTTAATATATTTAGTGCGCGTCTCTATTTGGTCTTGCTCCCAGTGGGGTTTACCTTGCCATTTATGTTACCATAAATGCGGTGTGCTCTTACCACACCTTTTCACCCTTACCTTAACTTTTAAGGCGGTATATTTTCTGCGGCACTTTCCCTAAAGTCACCTCCGCCGGGTGTTACCCGGCACTGTTTCTTCTGGAGCCCGGACTTTCCTCTCAATATGTATCAAGTGACTGCTTAGCTATCTGACTAATCTATTACTATTTATTTTAATTATATCGTCAAGGTATATTATGAAAAACTTCCTCTATCCTGGCATAAACTTTTCCATTTACTCTTCCATCTATTTTTTTTGGTAAAAAGCGCCTCTGAAAAGCCTCTACTACTTTTTTAGTACTTGTGTCATATAATCCATTAATATTTATCTTATATCCAATCTTACTAAGATAATTTTGAAAATATAGAATTTCCTTACCTTTATCTCCAATAGAGAAAAGTCTTATAGTTGAAGATTTTTTTACTATTGCTGGCCAAAATGCTACACCCGCTAATGATAATCTTTGCCAATCAAAAAATTCCCCTGGATCAATTTTTCTAGCAGGAGCAATATCAGAATGACCTAAAACTGCTGTAGGTGCTAAATTATACCTAATTAAAATATTTTTTAGTAACTTTTCCAATGTTAACATCTGTAAATTTGGAAATTTATTATTAGTAGGATGACCCTTATTAACTAATTCTATACCAATAGAGTAATCATTTAAATTTTTTATTCCTTTCCAATAAGATACACCTGCATGCCAAGCAGAAAATCTTTCTTGTACCAAATTATATAATTTTCCATTTTCATTTATTAACCAATGAGCACTAACTTTAGAGCTACTTGATGTTAACCTATCTAGTGCATCTTGCTCTGAAGTCATACCTGTATAATGGATGATAATAAAATTTATTGAACAATTAATCTTTCTTTTATTAAAATTTGGAGAAGAGATTTGTATAACTTTTGCAAAATTCATTTCTATAATTTAGCTTTTTTAATATAGTTATAGGCTTCATTAATTTTAGAAACTCTTGCATTTGCTAAATCAATAAAATCTTTAGGAAGTCCATAACTCATTAATTTATCTGGATGATAGTCTTTTATAAGTTTTCTATAATTATTTTTAATATCTTTTTCATCAAAATTGCCTGACAAGCCTAATATTTGATATGCTTCGTTTAGCTTGGCATTGTGCTTAGTTTCCTTTTGTTGTGAAACGTCTACGTATGATGCTTTGATTGAGTCGTATACATTTTGATGCATTTTAAAAATAGTAGCTATATTTGAAATCATTTGTTCCTCTAAAACATGTAACTCTCCATCTGCCAAAGCAACTGCAAATAATGAACTAACAACCTCATTAAGCATTAAGGGTGTTGTTTTAAACACATCATATAATTGCAAAGCATATTGTTCATACCCTTTAGAACTTTTTTTAGCCTCATTAAATAGTACTGATATATTTTTTTCATCTTCTTGAGGAAACTCAAATATTATTTTGAATTTTTTAATCTCATCTTTTGTTACTTTACCATCAGCTTTAGCTAATTTGGCAAACAAGGCAATTACACCTGTAGCAAAAATAGTTTGCTTAGTATTTATATCTAATTTATTTTCTTTATTTAAAAATTTACTCTCAGATTTTCTAACTTTATCAACACCATGTCCAGCTATGCCACCCAATAGAGCTCCTAAGGGACCGCCTAAAGCAAATCCGGCTGATGCACCTAACAACTTACCCCATATACTCACTTAAAATTTCCTTATTTAAGTTATTAATAGTATAAATATAACACTAATTTATAATTAAATAAAAAAAATATAAAATAATTTTTATATAATGGATAGGTGTTCAAATGAGTTCAGGTTGGAAATTTTGGATAGATAAAGGAGGAACCTTTACAGATATTGTTTATATTACTCCAAATAACTATTTACAATCTGCAAAATTACTATCGTCTAACGATACATCTTATGAAGATTCTATATCTCATGGGATTCAAGAAATAATTAAAAATAAAAAATTTAAGAATTTACCATCCAATATTCTTGATTTAAAGGTAGGAACAACTATTGCTACTAATGCTCTATTAGAAAGAACAGGATCAGATGTACTATTATGTATTACAAAAGGTTTTAAAGACTCTCTAGTAATAGGGAATCAACAAAGAACAGATATTTTTAAGAGACATTACAAAAGAAAAAAAAATCTCTATACAAATATTATAGAGATAGAAGAACGTATGTCCTCGAAAGGAAAAGAGGTGATTCCTATAAACATAAGAAAAACAAAGCAATCTTTAAAGTATTTTTTCAACAAAGGTCATAGAGTCCTTGCTATCACTTTAATGCATAGCTATAGATATAATAAAAACGAAAAAATAATAAGCGAAATAGCTAGAGATATTGGCTTCACTAGTATATCTTGTAGTCATAAAAGTTGTCCAATAATGAGCTTTATTGACAGAGGTCATACAACGCTAGCTGACGCCTATTTATCACCAGCTATAACTAATTATTCAAAATTGTTAAGTCAAAAAATTAATGCTAAAAATATATATTTCATGCAATCCTCAGGAAATTTAATTGACTCAAAATTATTTCACGGTAAAGACGCAGTTTTATCTGGTCCTGCAGGAGGAGTCGCAGCTGGAATAACAATTGCTAAAATAGAAAAAATTAATAAAGTTATTGGTTTTGACATGGGTGGAACTTCAACAGATGTTTGGCAATATTCTGGAGTGTTAGAAAGAACAAATGATAATACTATTGCAGGTATAAAACTTAATATTCCAATGCTTAAAATAGAAACTGTAGCATCTGGCGGAGGTTCTCTTGTTAAAAAATATTTTGGAAGATTCATAGTAGGGCCAGAGAGCGCAGGATCTTATCCAGGTCCTACTTGCTATAGAAATGATGGACCTCTTACGGTTACAGATTGTAATATCATTTTAGGCCGAATTTTACCTAATAAATTTCCAAAATGTTTCGGTCGAAATAAAAACTTACCCTTAAGTAAAAAATTAACAAATGATAAGTTCAAAAAGTTTCTAAATAAGAATTTTAAAGAAACTGGCGTTCAGAATAAAATTGAAGATATGGCTTATGATTTTTTGAGAGTTGCTGTTTCAAATATGGCAAATGCCATTAAAAAAATTACTTATCAAGTAGGTTATAATACTATAGAATATACGTTATTATCTTTTGGATCAGCTGGAGGACAACATGCATGTTTAGTAGCTGATGAACTAAAAATTAAGTCTATCTTAATACATCCTCTTGCAGGAGTTTTCTCTGCGCTTGGTATGGGAATAGCAAATAATGGACTTATTAACCAAATATCAATAGAAAAAGTACTTAATACTAAAAATCTTCAATATTCTAAAAATCAATTACTTCTTAAAAGTAATGAGTTTTCAAGATTAAAAAACTCTTCTATTATTAGATTAAGACTAAAATATAAAGGAACTAATAATACATTAACTATTGTTGCAAAAGCATTAGACGTAGTGAAAAAAAACTTTAAAGCTACTCATAAAAGAGAGTATGGCTTCAACTATTATAAAAGAGCAATAATAATAGAGTCTGTAGAAGAAGAATTAATTTTGAAAAAAAATTCTTTTTCACAAGAAAGTATATTAAATAATAGTAAAGATTATAAAACAGAATCAAGCATTATTGAAAAATCTAGGCTTTATATAAATGGAACTTGGCGAGTCGTAGAACACTTTAACTTAAAAGATTTAAAAAGTAAGAAGAGTATCATAGGACCTTCTTTATTTTTTGAAAAAGATTTTAATATTGTTATTGATGAAGGTTGGAAAATGACCTTAACTAAAAAGAATAGTTTCTTACTAAAAAGAATAAGTTCAAAGAAGAGTATTAAAATACCCCTCAACAAGCCTGACCCAGCCATGTTAGAAATATTCAATAATCTATTTATGTCTATTGCCGAGCAAATGGGAGTAGTTTTAAAGAAAACAGCTCAATCAATTAATATAAAAGAAAGAAAAGACTTTAGTTGTGCTATATTTAATAATAAAGGAGATTTAATTGCTAATGCTCCACATATACCTATTCATCTTGGTTCAATGGGAGACACTGTAAAAGCTATAATTAATAATAAATCTATAGCTTATAATAAAAGTTATTTACATAATAATCCCTTTGAAGGAGGTACCCATCTCCCTGATTTAACTTTAGTTACTCCCGTATTTGATAAAGCCAAAAATAAGATACTATTTTTTGTTGCTAGTAGAGCCCATCACTCTGATGTTGGTGGTATTACCCCAGGTTCAATGCCTGCCTTTTCTAAAAACATTCATGATGAGGGAATAATTCTTAAATCTTTTCCTATCTCAAATAATAATAGTACTCTAAAGAAAAATATAGAAGAAAAAATGTTATCAGGAAAATATCCATCTAGGGATGTAAAGCAAAACTTAAATGACTTAAGAGCTCAATTAGAGGCATCAAAGAAAGGAATAAGCGAGATTCGTAAACTCATTGAAAGCTTTGGATTAAAGACAGTTAACGCCTACGTAAATCATATACAAAATAATGCTAAACTTAGTATTTTAGAAGTTATTAAAAATATTTCTTCGGGTCACTGTAGTTTAAAATTAGATAACAAATCAAAAATAGAGGTGGATATAAAAGTTAACAATAATACTCTAGAATTAGATTTTACAGGAACTTCAGACCAACTTAAAGATAATTTTAATGCACCTTTAGCAGTTACCAAATCAGTGATATTATATACTTTAAGAACTCTTATTGACAAGAACATACCACTTAATCAAGGTTGCCTAATACCTGTAAAAATTAAGATACCAAAAAAATCAATGTTAAGTCCGCAATATCCAGCTGCCGTGGTAGCAGGAAACGTTGAAACATCTCAAGTTTTAGTTGATCTAATTAATACTACTCTTGGTATTCAAGCAGCAAGTTATGGAACTATGAATAATCTTACTTTTGGAAATAAAAATTTTGGCTACTATGAAACAATTTGTGGTGGAGAAGGTGCGAGCAAAAATAATCATGGTTCAGATGCAGTTCAATGTCATATGACAAATACTAGTATTACAGATCCAGAACTTTTAGAATGGTTTTATCCTGTGAGGCTTAATCGTTTTGAAATAAGAAAAAACAGTGGTGGAGAAGGAAAGTGGAATGGTGGAAATGGAGTAATAAGAGAAATAGTCTTTCTTAAACATTTAAATGTTACTATTTTATCCAATAGAAGAGTGACTAAACCACATGGTATTAATGGTGGTTTAAATGGTAAAAAAGGTATAAATAGTTTAGTTAATAAAATTGGAATAATAAAAAAACTCAAACCTTGTGACCAAGTCAAAGTAAAACCAGGTGATATTTTAACTATCTATACACCAGGTGGTGGAGGGTATGGCAATAAAAAAAATAAAAAAGATTAGGAATTTTTAAAATTTTATAATAGAATTTTTTTTTTAAAGGAAGTTAATTGTATAGCAAATTTATTTACACTTTATTTTTATCTATAGCTTCTACTGCTTACATAATAATGTTAGGTGGATGTTCTACCACCTCAAATGTCAATAGTAATGACCTAACTATAAACGCTAATGATCCTTTAGAAGATATAAATAGAGCTATCTTTTCATTCAATGAGGGAGTTGATAAAGTAATTCTATCTCCTGTAGCTAAAAGTTATAGACTCATCTTTCCAAGTCCAGTTAGAAAAGGAGTAAGTAATTTCTTGAGTAATTTATCTGAACCATGGACTACAATAAATTCAACATTCCAAGGCGACCTAAATAATGCAGGAACATCAGTAGCACGCTTTTTTATTAATTCTACTATTGGATTGTTAGGATTATTTGACGTTGCAACTAATTTAGGATTTAAAAAACAAAAAGAAGATTTTGGTCAGACCCTCGCTGTATCTGGAGTGGGTCCTGGCCCTTATATTGTAATTCCGTTTCTAGGACCTTCTACTACAAGAGATGCTCTAGGAAGAGTGGTAGGTTTTTTTGGAGATCCAGTTACTTACCTTATGCATAGAGAGAATCATGACAGTTGGGTCTGGATTGGAACAATAACAAGGGGAATTAGCTTCAGAGAAAAAAACTTAGAGAAGATTGATAATTTAAAAGCATCTTCAGTTGACTTTTATGCAACAGTCAGAAGCCTTTATTTGCAAAGAAGAAGTGGAATGATAATAAATAAATCTACAGATACTGAACAAGAAGACCCCTTTCAAGACTTTGAACTAGACTAATTGGATACTTTATAATGATATACTTAAAAATACTAATATTAAACTTTTTCATCCTCATTAGCTCCATAGCTTATTCTATAGAATCTAACGATGCTAGGTCTTTCATAGAAGGTATTGGTAATCAAGCTATTAAAATTTTAAAAATACCCGTAGATGATAGAAATAAAAGGAATGAAGAATTCAGAGATCTTCTACAAAAAAAGTTTGATATGAATCTTATAAGTAAAGCAATCCTCGGCAAAGAGATACTTAAACAAGCTTCAGAGGAACAAATTTCAGTTTTTGCTAAAACATTAGAAGAACATATAGTAAGGGTATATACAAGCCAATTAGGTGTATATAAAGGTCAAGTGTTTAAAATCAATGAGACTGTTGTCAAAAAAAATGATGCTTTTGTATATACTTCTATTGATACTGGGGATACTCCTTCATATAACATAGTATGGAGAGTTAGAGATAAAGAAGATAAACTTAAAGTTATTGACATAGCTGTAGAAGGAGTTAGCTTATTAAGAACGAAACGAGCAGACTTCAAAATGCTTGTTGATACTCTAGGTCTTGACGGTTTAATACGTAGATTGAAAGAAATGAATTCTTCACCTTCACTAAAAACTCCCGGTGAGTAATTGATATTAATTTTCAAGAACATTGCTTCTTTTATTCTGTTCGTATTCATTATAAGTACCACTAAAAAAAACGGTTCTACCATTCCCTTCGAATGCTAATATGTTAGTACAAATTCTGTCTAAGAAATACCTATCATGACTTGTTACTATAACACAACCCGCAAAATTTATAATGGCATTCTCAAGAGATCTTAGTGTATCAACATCTAAATCATTAGTTGGCTCATCAAGTATAATCAGATTTGATTCACTTTTTAGAATTTTAGCAAGCTGGACCCTATTTCTCTCACCACCAGACAAATTTCCTACTATTTTTTGTTGGTCAGTACCTCTAAAATTATACCAAGAGACATAGGCTCTACTTGATATTCCCTTATTTCCTAATGTTATTTCTTCTACTTCATCTGTAATTTCTTGCCATACAGTATTTTGAGAGTTTAAATCATCTCTTAATTGATCTACATAACCAATTTTGACTGTATCTCCATATTCTATATTACCTGAGTCATATTGAATTTTTTTTGATATTATATCAAGCAAGGTAGTTTTTCCTGCTCCATTAGGACCAATAATACCTATTATTGCCCCAGGAACTATATTAAAAGATAAGTTATTTATGATTGTTTTTTCCTGAATTATTTTTGATAAATTTGAAACCTTTAAAACTTTTTCACCTAATCTTTTACCTGAAGGAATAAATATCTGATTTAAAGTAGTTGTTTTTTCATTAATCTCTGATTTTTTTACTAAACTCTTATATGCATTAACTCTAGCCTGATTTTTAACATTTCTTCCTTTAGCAGAGGACCTGACCCAATCTAATTCTTGCCCAATAGTTTTTTTTAAACTTTGCTGAGAACTAGTTTCAATTTGCATTCTTAGATATTTTGCTTCTAGCCAAGAAGAATAATTACCATGAAAAGGAATCAATCTACTCTTATCAATTTCTAAAATCCAATTTGCTACGTTGTCTAAAAAGTATCTATCATGGGTAACAGCTATTATTGTACCCTTAAAATTAAAAAGTTTTTTTTCTAACCAAGAAATAGTTTCAGCATCCAAATGATTAGTAGGTTCATCTAATAATAAAATATCTGGCTCTTCTAATAGTAATTTACAAATTGCCACTCTTCTTTTTTCTCCACCAGATAATTTTCCCACTACTAAATCTGACTTAGGACAAGATAACGAAGTCATAGCTATTTCAACTTTTCTATCTAACTCCCAACCATCAAGCTTATCAATTTCCTCTTGAAGTTCAGCCTGTTTTAAAATTAACTCTTCTAATAAAATCGGATCATCTATATTACCTAATTTGTTACTAACTAGATTAAAGTTATTTATTAAGTCCATAATTTTTTTAAATGAACTCAATATATTTTCCTTCACACTTTGATTATTATCTAACTCTGGCTCTTGAGATAAATAACCAATTCTCATTCCCTTAGAAGCCCACGCTTCTCCAATATAATCATTATCTAAACCAGCCATTATTTTTAATAAAGTTGACTTCCCTGATCCATTAACACCTAAGATACCAATTTTTGCTCCATATAAAAACGATAAATTATTAGTTTTTATTATTTCTTTTCCGTTTCTAAAGCTTTTTGATAAATTTTTAATTACATATGCATAATTATCTTTTTTCACTTAAACACCCAATAAAAAATATTAATTATAAAAAAATTAAAGATATGTTATTATATTACAATTAATTTTTAGATTAAAGTAGTGTAATTATGAATATAGTAGTTTTTAAAGAAACTTCAGAGTTTGAAAAAAGAGTAGCCGTTACACCAGAAATTACAAAAAAATATACAGACTTAAATATATCAGTTTTTATTGAAAAAAATCTAGGTAAAGATGCTGGCTTTACAGATGAAGAATTTATAAACTCAGGTGCTAGTATCTTTACAAATAATGACAATATGAATAATGATGTGAATATAGTCCTTACCGTTTCTAATATACCAGAAATAAAAACTTACTTTGGTCATTCTAGTTCTATATATCTGATAGGCTTACTGTCTCCATATGAAAATAAAAACCTCTTAAAGAACTTTAATTCTTCAAATCTAAATTGTCTATCAATGGAACTTATTCCTCGAATAAGTAGAGCACAATCTATGGATGTATTATCCTCACAATCTAATTTAGTTGGTTATAAAGCCGTTATAAACTCTGCAGCAATGATTAAACAAGCGATTCCTATGATGATGACTGCGGCAGGAACAATTATTCCTGCAAAAATATTAATTTTAGGAGCTGGAGTTGCCGGACTGCAAGCAATTGCAACCGCAAAAAGATTAGGTAGCGTAGTATATGCCTTTGATGTTCGTCCAGAGGTAGAAGAACAAGTTTTAAGTTTAGGCGCAAAATTTATATCAGTAAATAAAGATGAAGAATCATCTAAAGAGCTTTCAGATGGATATGCAAAAGAAATGGATGATGATTATAAAATAAAGCAACTTTCAAAAATTGAAGAGATAGCTAAAATATCTGATATAATCATAACCACAGCTTTAATACCTGGTAAAAAGGCTCCTATTCTCATACCTAAATCAACTGTAAATAAAATGAAAAAAGGAAGCATAGTTTATGATTTAGCAGGAATAGCAGGAGGCAATTGTGAATTAACTGAATTCGGCAGAAGTGTAATATCAAATGGTGTAACAATAAGCTCTCCTGTAAATTTACCCAGCGAAGTAGCAAAAGATGCAAGTAATCTATATTCAAAAAATTTATTTACTTTGGTAAAGCTTCTTTTAGATAAAAATAACCAAGTTTATCATAATATGAGTGACGAAATTATTTGTGATTCTACTATTATAAAAGATGGTAAGTTTGTTAACAAAATATTGGAGGAAAAATAATGACTGATGTTGATCCCCTTATCATTAATTTAACAATATTTATACTTGCGATATTTGTCGGTTACTTTGTAGTTTGGGCTGTTACTCCTGCCTTACATACACCCCTGATGAGTGTCACCAACGCTATATCAGGAATAATTATAATTGGAGCTTTACTAGCTCTGTCAATTAATATAACTGAGGATTTAATTGTAGATGAAAACAAACCATATTTAGACTTTCCTCAAATACTAGGTTTCATCGCTACCACTATAGCCGCGATAAATATTTTCGGTGGATTCATCGTAACTCAAAGAATGCTCTCAATGTTTAAAAAGAAGAAAAAATAACAATTATGCTCACTTCATCATACTCTGCAATACTATATCTATTATCTTCAGTATTTTTTATATTAGCTTTAAAAGGTCTTTCATCACCTGAAACTGCAAGAAGAGGAAATCTATTTGGAGTATTAGGTATGACTTTAGCTATTTTAACTACTTTAATGCAGCCAAATGTATCTAAATTGGAGTGGACTATTACTGCTTTAGTTATCGGTGGCATCATTGGTTCTGTTATAGCCATTAAAATTAAAATGACTGCTATGCCTCAATTAGTTGCTGCCTTTCATAGTTTAGTTGGACTTGCGGCAGTTTTTGTTGCCTTTGGAGCACTACTTTCTCCTGAATCTTTCAATATAGGAACACTAAATAACATAAATTTAGTCAGCTCTATTGAAATGTCTTTAGGATTATCTATAGGAGCTATTACATTTTCAGGATCACTAATAGCATTTTTAAAATTACAAGGAATTATGACTGGCTCTCCAATAACCTTTAAACTTCAACATACCCTGAATATTATACTTGCGTGCTGTATTTTATTTACTATTTATTTATTTACAGTTGATCAAAGTCATATTTGGTTTGTAACTTTAGCAGCCATCTCTTTTTTAATAGGATTTCTTTTAATAATCCCCATAGGAGGAGCGGATATGCCTGTAGTGGTTTCTATGTTAAATTCTTATTCTGGTTGGGCAGCGGCTGGTATAGGTTTTACACTGCAAAATACATCATTAATAATTGTGGGGGCACTAGTAGGAAGCTCAGGTGCAATTTTATCTTACATTATGTGTAAGGCCATGAATAGATCTTTTTTCAATGTTATATTTGGTGGATTTGGAGATAATACTGAAAAAAAAGAAACTTCAAAAGAGAATAAACAAGCAAAGTCTGGAAGTTCTAGCGATGCTTCCTTTATTATGGCAAATTCAGAAAACGTAATTATTGTGCCAGGTTATGGAATGGCAGTAGCTCAAGCCCAACATGTACTTAGGGAAATGACTGATATTTTAAAAGAGAAAAATATTAAAGTAAAATTTGCTATCCATCCTGTGGCTGGAAGAATGCCAGGTCATATGAATGTTCTTCTTGCTGAAGCTAATATCCCTTATGAAGATGTATTTGAGCTCGAAGAAATTAATTCAGACTTCAGCACTACAGATGTAGCTTTTGTAATAGGAGCAAATGATATAACTAATCCTGCTGCAAAAAATGACCCTAAAAGTCCTATTGCAGGTATGCCAATCCTTGAGATAGAAAACTCTAAAACTGTTCTCTTTGTAAAAAGAAGCTTGTCTCCTGGCTACGCGGGAATTGATAACGAAGTATTTTATAAGAATAATACTATGATGCTATTTGGTGACGCAAAAAAAATGCTAGAGGATATTGTTAAAGACCTAAAATAATATTATTATCACCAATTATTTCTTAATCTTCTTAAAGCAAGAAAGACTTCCTTAGGTTTAGTACTTGATGACAATTCTCCTTTTTTCTGAAGATTTAATATTACTTCCTCTTCTTTCAACCTAAAGAAACTATTTACTTTAAATTCTAACGATAAATTCGTTACTATTTCAGTATTTAGTAATTTTTTTTCTCTAATATTTTTTAATAAATTTTTTGCATCTAAATTATTTGGTTCTGTATTTAATGAAAAAAGGAGATTATTTTCTAAATATTCATGTCCTGGATATACAAGGGTTTCTTGATCTAGATTAAAAATTTTTTTATGAAAAGTCTCATATAAAACTTCAGGATCTCCTCCGTTATGACAATTACCTGCACCCGCATTAAATAGCGTATCTCCTGAGAAAAGAGCTTTTTTATTTCCTTGTGAGAGTAAACAAATGTGGCTCATGGTATGCCCAGGAGTATCTAAAACTTCTAACTCTACTGTTTTACCAACCTTTATTACGTCTCCTGCTGTCATTCCAAAATCAATATTTGGGATACTATGCTTAGCTTCTTTGTGTGCATATAACTTCGCATCAGTTTTGAGTATAAGATTATTATTGCCTCCAATATGATCTAGGTGCTCATGAGTATTTACTATAGCAACAATACTCCAATTTCTTTTTTTAGCCTCTTTTAGACACATTTGATATGCAAGGGGATCTATCGCTATAGCTTCTCCTGTTTCTTCACATCCGATCAAATAGTTAAAATTACGATAACTATTGTTTGTAAATATTTGTACAATTTTCAAATTTATTTCCTTTTTCTAAGGCAATCATATATAAATCTAACATATCATATAATATATAGGATTAAAATAATGAACACAACAAAAGAGCTCTTAAATATAGTAGTCCAAGGTAGAAAGGAATACTCTACATATTTGGAAAAAAATCTAAATATAAAAAATAAAATTACCTATGTCGATACAAATAACGACCATTTTGTCAAATCTATGAAAGAATGTGATATAGTTATAACTATGAGTTGGGGGAAAAGTGTTTGGGGTGGTAAAGAGAAAATAAAAATACCAAAATGCGATAATTTAAAACTAATTCATCTTCCTGGTGCAGGACTAGATGCTATAGACTTTAAAAAAGTTCCAAATAACTGCTCTGTTTGTAATGTATATGAACATGAAATTACTATAGCGGAATATTGTATTGCCAACATGCTGAATTGGGAGCATCAAATATTCCAAAAAAATATACAATTTAAAAAATTAGATTGGAGAGGAAGTATTATTTTTTCTGGTAAAACATGTAATGAACTAAATGAAAAAACAGTAGGAATACTCGGATACGGACGTATTGGAAAAGAAATTGCTAAAAAACTCAAGGTTTTTTCAACCAAATGTATAGCTATAACTAGAAAAGAAATAACAAAGGACAAAAATATTCATTCTAACTATCTTACAAAAGATTTAGAAAATATTATTAGTAAACTAGACTACCTTATAATTGCATGTCCTCTAAACGAGAGTACTAAAAATTTAATTTCGAAAAAAAAACTATCGTTAATGAAAGAAACAGCAGTTATTATAAATATTGCAAGAGGATCTATAGTTAATGAGAAAGACCTTTATGAGGTACTATCAAATCATAGGATAGGTGGAGCAATAATTGATACTTGGTATAATTATCCCTCAAGTAAAAAAGAAAACGGTATTTCTCCGTCATTGTTCGACTACCACAAACTTAACAATATTGTAATGACCCCTCATTTATCAGCGTGGTCTGAGCCAATGTTAAAAAGGAGATTTACTTTTATAGCAAGGAATATAGAAAATTTAGTCAAAAACAGAAAGCTAAAGAATATTGTTTTTCCTTAAAGAGTAAAAAGTTAGTAAACTCTAACTGTTTTCCTTTGAAGTTTTCTCCATCTTCTTACTGCCTCTGCTTTTTCTCTAGCCTTTTTTTCTGATGGCTTTTCGTATGCTCTTCTTTTTTTCATTTCTCTGTACATGCCTTCTCTTTGCATCTTTTTCTTAAGGGTTCTAAGAGCATGATCTACATTGTTATCTCTAACTAATACTTCCACTTATTCTCCATTAATTTAATTCAAATACCCAAAGGTAGACTTGGATAACATATAGAGTCTTTAATGTGAAGGAAAAAATTTATATTTATATATATTCTTTATTTTTAGTATTATTTAAGTATAATTTATTTATGATTAAGAATAATGAAATAGAAAAAAATAAAATACTAAATCTTGCTCTAAAAGAAGTAGAGAAACTTGGTTGGGATAAACAAATATTAGAAGAGTTAGTATTGAAAAAAAAAACTAGTA
>MDTB01152291.1_pt1 | contig 20138 bp, 15 predicted proteins | sample 811161 | NCBI WGS metagenome assembly MDTB01 (sample SAMN05326650, study PRJNA326480) | marine metagenome | isolation source: seawater | place: Mediterranean Sea | collected 2009 | reverse complement strand
TCAGCATGCCCGCCGTACTTTTCGACTAATGGTTCTTTAACAAGTCCGATTGGGTAGCTGAGTAAAAGACGAATCCAGAAATCGTAGTCTTCACAGATGGAAAGGTTTTCATCAAAGTTACCTATGGCATCGATAACAGAGCGGTGAAAAAGTACGGAAGATGGACAGATGATACATCGTTCCAGGCTTCGTTCAAAAAGTCCATCATTTGATTTATCGAGAAAAGAAGGTGGGGAAATCAGTTTTCCATTTCGAATCCATTTTTCACCTGTATGACAAATTTGAATAGCTGGATTTTGAGAAAGAAAGCTGAGTTGTCTGGCGATTTTGTCCTGGTCCCACCTGTCATCGGAGTCAAGCAGGGCGATCCATTCCCCTTCTGCTTTTTCAATTCCGTTATTGCGGGCGGAGGATACGCCCTGATTTTCCTGCCGAATGAAGCTTACAGATTCATAGTCAGCACTCAGTTCTTCGACGGTGAGATCGGTGGATCCATCGTCCACCACAATTATTTCGTTTACCTGATGGGATTGTGAATAGACCGAATCGAGAGCACTCCGTAAAAAAGAAGAGCGGTTATAAGTAGGGATAATTACGGAAACTGAAAAGTTGTCCGTGGCGGACGGAGCAACCATGGGGTGCGAAACGGAAGAGATTAGAAAATCCGAACCGGCACTTCTACGGAATCGTACCCGGGAGCAGTAATGATCAATGTACCTTCAGCGGGAGCACCTCCCTGAATGGGAATGTTCACAGTGCGGTCACCTTCGGCAATCATAGCTTCGGGCATGACCACAGAGTCAGGGATGTTGGTTCTCACATCAATTAGAAGGCCTCCACTCGGAGCATCATAATCAATCTTGAAAAGGAGAGTTGCAGAATCTCCCGAAGCAATTTCAAGGGAGGATGGCACCACGCCTAAAGGGCTTTGGTCGATCCGGAAGTTTCCAATATCCAATGCTCCGTGAGGACCACCGATCAACTGGACGGGGTAATCAACACCCGAAGGAAGGGCGGGAATGGTAAATCGTAGTTCATTTTCGGAGAGAAAGCGGGTTTGGGCTTTTTCTCCTCCAAATGAAATTGAATCATATTTGGTAAGACCACGGCCTTGCACAGCGATCTCCACGCCAACGGGTCCGCGATAGGAAGCCAAGTTACCCACATATCGGTTTTCCAAGCGAAAGACCTGAAGATCACTTTTAATTTCTCCCGGTTTGAGTGCTCCACTGTTTAACTTGGTGGAATAATTGACCTGAAAGTAGTAAGTGGCTTCATCGAATCCTTGTGGCAGTTTATAATCACAACTCCAAAGGGTTTCATTAAGGGGGTCTTTGACCATGGAAATGGTTTCACCTCCGACGACCACAGAGACAGAGATGGAACTACGGTCGACCCGGCGGTCTTGGATATCCACTTCCGTCTGCAAGGTGTAGATACCCGAAGGATTTTGACTGATATTCTTAGAGGTCAGGTTGATAAAGGTTGGCTGGCGACAACTGGATAAAATTCCCAACCCGAGAATGGTGATGAGGAGAGAGAGACTATATTTAGTTTGATTCATTTTCTTTTTGTCGATTGTTGGAAATTGGTCATAACCCAAGATGATGCAGGAAGGAAATCAAAAACATTCCCACACCCTCGGGTTGTATGTCCATGTTCCATTCTGTTCATCCACATGTGACTTTTGCGCATTTTATCAGGAGAGACCAAGCAAAAAGAAAATAGAAAGTTACTTTCTTGCTTTAAATCAGGAAATGAAAGGGTTTCAAGTCGATGGTCTGGTGGATACCGTATTTATCGGAGGGGGTACTCCGGGCCTCTTGCAAGCTGAAGAGTTAAGGAATTTGTGCGATTCTATTGAGAGATTTGGACTGGCGTCGGGAGTGGAATGGACCATTGAGCTGGCGCCAAATGAAATAACTCCGGAAAAACTTTCTGTTCTTAAAAAGGGTGGTGTAAACAGAATATCTTTGGGTGTGCAAACTTTCGATTCTAAATTGATGAAGGATTTAGGACGCAAGCATGGACCAAAAAAAGTGTACCAAGCTTATCAAATTATCCGAGAGGCAGGTTTTGAGTCCGTTAATTTGGATTTGATCTTCGGTATACCTCATCAAACTTTAGAACAATGGGAAAGGGATATGAAGGCCGCTGTCGAGTTGGAACCTGATCATATCTCTACTTATTGCCTAACTTTTGAGGAAGACACTGCTCTGTATTACAGGTTAGCCAAGGGGGAGCTGTCAATCGATCCGGATAAGGAGGCTGAGTTTTACGAACGGGCTTGGGCTTTTTTACCTGCGGTTGGTTATGAACAGTATGAAGTCTCAAATTTCGCCAAAGATGGAAAGCAATGCATTCATAATTTGAACACTTGGAAAATGAATGAATGGATTGGGGTGGGTCCGTCTGCCAGTTCTCAATTCCGTTGCAAGCGCTGGAAGAATCCTTCCAACCTCGAGGAGTGGTCAGCGGGAGTGGCCAGCGGTTTTGGCCGGGATGATTACGAGGATTTTCAGAAATTGACCCTTAGGGACTTGGCAGAAGATGCCCTTCTTTTCGGGTTGAGAATGAACCAAGGCATATGTCTGTCCGATATAGATCAGCGATTTGGTCTCTCTGAAAAGTATCTTCGTGAATTAGTTCAATTTGTTGAAAATTTGTCTGAGGAGGGACTAGCGGAAAGAAGTAACGGGTGGGTCAGGTTGACTGATTCAGGGCGGGTGCGTGCAGATGCAATTGCGGCGGAAATGCCCGTTAGGGACGAGCCTAGACAGCACTCGGGGTAGTCATATGGAAGGCTTGCTCGAGAAGATGAATAGCTTCATTGAGACCACCTCTCCGGGCTCGTAGAAGCCAAACTTTTTGAAAGTGTTCGATTAATTCCCTGTTGCTAGTAGCGGAGCTCGGCAAACCGTTCGGTTGGTCTATTCGGGACATGGCGTGAAGAAGGCCAATTTTTGAAAGTCGCAGTCCTAGCTCCCATTCCTGGAATGCCCAATCGGATGATTGGGTATTTCCGGGCTGAATGTTCTGGCTGCTAATCTCCTTTAGAAATGAAAGCCCGTCGCTGATTTTCTCAACCGTGGTTTGTTCCGCTAGGTGTTGAGGTAGTTTTTCCGGTTGGGCCGTGAACAGGGAAAACCAGGCAAGGCTGTTATTGGGTAATGTGAATCCAAGAATATGATCAAGTTTTCCAAGATCAATCATTGCCTGGCCAAGTCCCATCAATGGCAACTGAAAAGCCTGGCGGTCTATGGCAGATGCAATTTCTTGATCATCTTTATCCTCCCCATACCAAGCAAGTTGACTGGCTAGAAAGAGGGGGGGATAAAGAGTAGCCCAAGGTTGATGGTTCCCACAATCTCCCCAGGTAGTCAGAAGGATCCCTTCCGCTCCATATTTGCGGGCATTTTTGCAGGCTGACTTGAGGTTGTTGCGGGCGGTGTGCCAACGCCCGGAAAAACTGCGCCAGTTAGCGGTGCCAGGAGCGAGAGAATATTGTAAACCACAGGCGGAAATAGTACGGGCCTGTTCTGCAAACGGATGATCCGCTTCATAGCCCCAAATAATCGGAGATGCATTGGAGGGGAGCCGTTGTGCATTTTGAGGTTTTTCAAGAAGAACATCGGCCCAAAATTCCATCCTCTTGCCACGCTTTTCAACAAGTTCTAAAATACCTTCTAGGTGTTTCAGGTAAATTTCATGCTTTCCCTTGGTCTCAACTTGGGCCTTGCTCCAGCCTTGTCCTAATTCCCAAGGCTCATCGAGACCCACATTGAATTTGGAGGATGAAAAGTGAGGGAGATATTCTTCATACAAGGAATCAATGAATCTCAGGCTTTCCCGGTTCGGTTTGAGCACGGAACCATGGTCTCTGACCATAAATGGTTCATCGCGTTGAAAGCCGTCCGGGCACTCGGCAAGTTTTTTGTAAGGTTCGTGTCGAAGCCATCTTTCAAAATGCCCAAAAGAATTGAGGTTGGGAACAAGTTCAATGAAACGTGCTTTGCAATATTGATCGATTTGCTGGATTTCTAACCCTGTCAGAGGAGAGGAGTCCTGCCATACACAGGAGTGGGCACTGAAGGCAAAAGTGTGCTCGATATATAATTGAAACTCACTATATCGAAGCTGGGATAGGAGATCTATCAGCCCGAAAATGGATTCCATGGTGGGAACTTTGCAACGGCTTACATCGAGCATGAACCCACGGCGGGAGAGGACAGGGCGGTCATTGATTTCGAAACAGGGAATCTTTCCATTGGAAAGGTCAAAGATTTGTTTAAGAGTGTACAGGGCATACAGGGCTCCCCTTGCTTTGAATGCAGTGATCTTGATTCCGTTATTTCTACATTCAATTTTGTAGGCGTCCTCATGTCCCAACTTTTTTTTGGAAAAGACAAGATTTGCACTGGCCCCACTAGTTGGAGACAGGGGAATGGGGGATACGGGTAAAAGGATCTCAAAACCTGAATCTTGAAATAAAACATCAAACCCTTTACCTTCGGCAAAACATCCCTCTTTTTCAACGATTTCGGCGGGAGTTGGCAGAAGATCAGAGGCCAAATTACGGAGCATCAGTAGATCCTTTTTTCTGGGGTATCAAAAGACCGAAGCCCCAAGTTATAAAAACGGTGACAGGCCAAGCCCAAACCGTATTGACAATCGGGGAGAGTGTACCGTTACGATCTTGCAAAAAGCTCCAGCGCAAAGCTGTATCAAAAGATATCAGATCGTAATTGAGAAGAATCTGGTAAAGATCGGGCCGAAGAGATACGACCAGCATAAACGAGATAAGGAAACCGGCTGACAGACCTTTGACTCCGGCTTTAGGGGAAAGCAAGGATGCGAGAAACATACCAAGCATTGGGCCCGTGGTGTAGGAAATCATTCCAAAGGCCAAAACCACGACATTAACCTTTCCCCTAAGTGAATCCAGTTCGACTGCAAAGGCAGATAGTAAAATACCCCATATAAGAACTAATATGCGGGAAAGAAAGAGGCGTTTTTTTTCCGCATTTTCTCCAGTTGATGGTTTTAGCAAACCAAGGGTGGTCTGGGAAAGTGCCGCCAAGATAGAATCCAGGCTGGAAATCGCAGCTGCGAAAATTCCCGCAAGAATTAATCCGCGAAAGCCCACAGGTAGTTCCGTGACAATCCAAACCGGGAAGACTGCATTGGTATCCTCCGTGAATATGGAAGGCTCCGTCCCTGCCATTCTCATGGGTTCATAATAGGCAAAAAGAGCAGCTCCCACAAACATCATAAGCAGGGTCAGTAGCAAAGCAGCCGAACTCGCAATCATGGCTTTTCGGGCGTCGTTGGCATCCCGACAGCAAAACATCCGCTGGGCATTTAGCTGGTCTACCCCGAAAGCACTCAAGTTTTGAAAAGGAACCGCAAGGATGGCGACCCAAAGAGTAAAACCAACAGCCGGATCGGAGGTGAGGTTGAGGAAGTTGAATTTTCCTGCTTCCCCAGCCACTTCTATCATCTGATTCCAGCCACCATCGAGTTGGCCGATAATCCAGAATAAACTGAAAAGTCCCGCACCCACAAAAAGAAAAAACTGCATCACATCAGTCCAAATGACCGTCCGCATTCCCCCCATAAGGGTCCAGCCGACAGCGAAGAGTCCAATGATCCAAATACAGTGATGAAATTCGAGTGGTGTCACCACTTTAAGAGCCAGGGCAGCGACTAGAACGCGTACACTTTGACCAAGGATTCCACCGACTTGAAAAATAATCGTCGCTAATCTTTTGGCTCCTTCTCCGAGCTGGTTTCCCATGTAGTCATAGGGACTGTAGATTTCTCTTTGGTAAAATACGCGAACGAAGAAGATTCCTACGAGAACCCGGGCAATAATAGAACCAATTCCCCATTGAAGATAGGTGAAGTCTCCTCCAGCTGCATAGATCATCCCGGGAACCCCTATAAAGGTAACCCCACTGATCTCAGTGGCAATAATTGAACCGGAGACTGCCTGCCAAGGAAGAGACCGTCCACCAAGAAAAAAGTCTTTGATCGTGGACTGTTTGCCTTTCAGTAAATGCCCAACCCAAGTTGTGAGAAGAAGATATCCTCCCACGACCATCCAGTCAATGTTGGTAAATTGTTGATGAAAGTCCATCGAAGCTCATCTAAAGACTTTGATCAGAACAAGGGAAACGGAAATCGTTTTTCGGTGAATAACTTTTAGCAATGGGAATAAGTTCTTGTTTCCTCAGTCCATTGGATATGGAAGTGTTCAAAGATGAATTTATTCACCCTGATGATTGGTGCTTCTGCATTGTTTATAGCAGGGTGTGCGGCGTATTTTAGTGTTCGTGGAATTGCTTTAACTTTTGGAGCAGTAAGCTCTTTTACGATTCCGATTATAATCATGGCTTCGAGCCTCGAGTTTGGAAAGTTGATCGCGGCCTCTTTTTTATATCGAAACTGGAAAACCTGTCACCCTACCTTGAGGACCTATCTTTCACTTGCAGTGGTTCTTCTGATCGGTATCACTTCGGCAGGGATTTACGGTTATTTGTCACAGGCATTTGAGCAGACGCTGAGCCAGGTACAAGGATACGAAAAAGAAATTTCAAGTCTGCAAAGACAGCAGACTGATTATGACCGCAGGATATCGGCTTATCAGTTGTCGGGAAAAAAGGGTTCCTCCCTGCGTGAAGAGAAGCAGGCAGAGGAGAGATCTCGGCTTGAAAACTACATAGCAGAGAGGCGTAAAGATATCGACCAAGCTGAATTATCTAAGTCACGCTTGGCGGATGAAACGGATCAGATGATAGTGGGGGAGAGGCAAAGACGGGAAGATGAAAAAAAGCGTCTTCAGGAAGTCATTGCTGAAAGAAGAAAAGATATTGCAGGTATCGAACAGGATAAATCTGAATATAAAGTGGAAATCGATGAGCGTTTAGAAAGGGAAAGAGCCCGGGAAAACGAGGTGTCTGAACGGATTGCTCAATTAGATGCAGCCGTCAAAGTTTATCAGGACAAAGGGGCAGGGGGGTTCCTGCAAGAGGATGGTCTAAAAAAAGCAGCCGAACTTCTTAAAACTCAGGGTTCAGAGAGAGAAGCCCTTCGCGAAAGAATGGATGCAATCCAATCGGCCAAGGATAAAGCCAGAGAGAACTTGGAATCGCGCTACGATTCTCTTGATCAACGAATTACTCTGATACAAACTGAGATTTCAGACGCCAATGTACGAATTACTGGGTTGACCACTGGTGGGGCTGAGCAAGCAGACAATGTGAAGACTGCTCTGCAAAATTTACAGGAAGCCCGTTCCTCGGTGGATAACCGGATTGCTTCTTTGGAAAAAGAAATTGCGGAGGCGAGCAAGAAAATCACCGCATTCAGTGAATCCAATTCCACTTATGGTCCGGATAGTTCTGCTGAGATTGAGGGTATGAAAGCTGAGCTCCAGGCAAAGAAAGAAGCGGCGGAATCAAAAATTCTTGAATTGGAAGGTAAGATTCGTTCGACCGATATTGGATCTTTTAAATTCGTGGCCCGTGCTTTTGATGCTGAAGTTCAGGAAGCAGAGGCAACGGAAAATCCAGTTTTAATTAAAGAGGCGTTGGACCGGGCCGTCAACCGGGTGGTGAAGTGGTTTATCCTTCTTCTCGTGATTGTTTTTGACCCCTTGGCAGTAACCTTGGTCATTGCCTACAATGCCTCTCTTATGCGGATCAAGCATGGTGGCATGGAAGGAGTGGTTTCTTCTCCTGCTGGAGATGAAAAAAAAGAAGAAGCCAATAGACCTTCTCGATTTGCAAACCTTCCCATTTTTCTGATTCTGGCCGGACTGGTCGTTTTTGGCATTTATCACTTAGATAAGAAAAACGACCCGGTTAATCAAAAAAAGACCCAGAAAGCTTCCCTGATTGGAGAGTTATCTTCGAAGCGAGTGGATGAACGGGCCTTTGCTTACATTCCCGAAAAATCATTTGGAGTGATCTCATTCTCGGGTATGAGAATGGTTGATGAAATTGGTCTGCCCAAAGTTTTTTCCGACGATTTTGTTGATCGGATTCCATTTCTTGGAAGCATTACCTGGGATCCTGAGGCCTGCGGGATTCAATCTCAGGGCCGAGCTCTTTACTTTTTACAATTTCCTGGCGAAGAGGATAGGGATAACCGCTCGGGGGATATACTTTTTGGACTCACTTTGCCAATTGCCAATGAAGACAGACTGAAAGAATTTATCATTCGTCAATTGGATCTCAAGGATGTCAATCCAAGTTGGAGAGTGAAAGAAGTGGAATCCCCAAACTTTCTTTCGATCCGTCACAAAGATTCTCATATATCGGTGGGCATGGATCAAAATTGCCTCGTCTTTCTAACCTCGTGGTGGGCAGATCAGCCAAATCCGGCATTTTTAGATCGTGAATTGGAAGAGATTTTTTTATTCGGACAGGAGGGAGGCGGTATGCACGCCAATTTATCTGCTAAGCTTTCCGGAGGAGATTACGACTTGGGACTCGCCTTGTTTGTAGAAAAGTTTTTTGAAAATTTTCAAAAAGATTCCGCAGAACAGGAGTTGTGGGAAAATTTTAGAAACTTTCTTGGACTCGATCTAGTCCTGAAGGCGGAGGCTACATCTGAAGGGGTCAGCTTGGACTGCAGGTACGATTACCGTGAGAATGTCCTGAACTCAAATTATGCCCTTCGGGTGGCAGCTAAATTGGATAGCGTAAGGGCGAGCGATTTTTCAAAGTCTTTAAATGGTGTGTATGGAGAATTTGCAGAGATTTTTCTGCAACGATTTGATTATCAGACTGTTTCAGGCAAACTTGAAAGAATTGATCTGACCAAGTCAGAAGGATTCGAAGCCTTTGATTCCATGGATATTGGCAAGAGACAGCGAGGAGATTCCCAAGGTTCTTTTTCAATGGATATTCAATCCAATGAGACCGGCGATAAATCATTACGGTTACTGGTTGATTTGCTTGTCCAAGCACTCAACCCATTGGAAGTTTCGGATTCCAATTGAGAGTCTTTTTTCATGGGTAGTATTGCCAGTTTTATGATTATCCTGTTTGGGATGAGTTTGATTTGGGGCTGTGCCTCGGAGAGAAGTACAGGTGGCAGTGGTACAGCAAGTGAGAATGAACAAGAAATAATCAAAGCTGGGAAAGAAATTTCTGATGACAGTGAATCATTGTCAAAAGATCGTCCAAAAGATCTTGTCGACCTAGATCAAGCAGAACCGATTGCGAATCGTTCTGAAAAGTTGAAAGAGGAGGTAAATACCACTGACGCCAAAGTGCCCAAAGGGAATGAAGTCGACGCGAAAAAAACCTTTGATCCTAGAGAGGTTTCCACTCAGGAACCTTTTTCCAAGAAAGATGAAAATATAAATATTGAAGGAAAGGTAGATGATTTAAATTTCACTGCACCCCATCCTCTTTTAAGTGAAAGCAATCATCTTCCGAGCGAGATTAACGAAAATAACAGTTCTGTAAGAGAACAGAACGGTATATCCCAAACAAATGAATGGGAAGGAAAGGTGCAGGATGTAAATGACTCAAGCAGTGCTGCTGACAAGAATGAAATAGCTACATCACTAGAGGATGTGGGTGATGTACTTGAGCAGAAACCAGAGACTGTTCAAATCAATTTAAAACAAGGGGAAGAACCTGTTACCAATTCAGATGTGGAGAATCCGGGAACTGAGCAGAACCTTATTTTAAAGCAACCTTCATTGCCAACTCCTTCCCCACGGAAAGAGGATCAAGGGCTAGAGCAAAGCCTAGGACTAAGTGATGCATTTAGCAGTGAATCTCAACCGACTGATAATCAAGAAAAGAAGGCGACTGTGTCACTTTCACCTGCTGAAGAAAAAAGGACAGGGATGGGGCGGCTGCCTCGTCAGCAGATTAGATTCAGTCCATCAGGAAAAGAAGTGCCTGATGATGGGTCGCCCTCAACTCAACGACTTGGACTCAAGCCTGCTTTGGCTGATTCTGTTCAGGAAGGAATCTCGGGCTCAAGAAAAATTGTATTTGAAGATAAAAAAAACGGGGTCATGGATTCCAAAATGGGAACTAATCGTTTACGGGTTGGGTTCAGTGAAAAGAGTGCCGGGGAATCGACGATGACTGAGAGTACCTTACCGCAAACGGTGGGATTTACCAATGTCATCCAAGGTGACGCAGACCAAATATCAAAAGATATTGAAAATGAGCCCCAGCCTCCTTCGAGAGAATCGAGAGGTTATGCAAATATCCGAAATTTTTTGGGGGGAGTAACTTCACCATCTAAGAGTAAGCAGGGATATAAGCAGGAAAGAATATACAAGAATTTACAAGACTGGTCAGCCATTGAACGCGATCAAAATGCGACGAATAGGGCTAAAGATTCTCAACCTAAACCCTTCAATCGGGCTTTGAAATGGATTCGCCAAAAGGGTAGGGTGGAAGAGTAGAACTTGCAGTGAAGTGGGACATAAGCAGTGGGTATCTTTTAACAGGGCTTCTTTTGCTATTGATTCTTATTATGGGGCAATTCACATCCTGCCTCATGGAGGTTACACCCTTTTGGCATTCCTTTTCTGATCAGGTTAGGAGCCCTTAATTGAAATCATAAACCAATCGGAGGTAATATTTTAAATCCAATTCTTCTTTCCCTGGAACGGGGGTGGAATTATAAGTGCCGGCAAGGCCAGAGCGGATTTTCCAATTTTGCTCTTTATTAAGAGCCATGATCAAAGCCGTATCTTTTCGGAAAAGAAAATCAGAGAATTCGTCTATGTTTGGAATGTAAGAAAGCTCACTTTCCAAAGCGAGAAATTCTTTGATTTTGTGAGAATATTCCAGTCCAAAATCCAAAGCCGGTTCGCTAAGATTCTTCACTGATTCAGATCCTAGTTCTTCGAACCTGAACGCCGCACCACCCCGGACTGAAGTCTTGATATTCTGAGCTTCAATCCACGAGTATTTAAGTCCAAGTGCCGCCGTCGCCCGGAGATCTACTTCTTCCAACCGGTCATTTTCAAGATCAGTCCTCGCATACCAGGACAGTTCCTCAAAAAAGCGGGAATCATAATCCACTCCGAACTTGGTCTCATCAACAATCGTAACTTCTTTTTTGGTTGAGTTTACATAGGATAAGTAGAAGTCGTACCCTCGCATAAGGTTACCCAAGCTACTGTCTAATCGAATTCCTAAACCAAAACTGTCTGTATTACCTGAGGCTCCCGTAAGATCAAAACCCAAGGCATGTTTCCATTTCATTTGCATAGATAAGGCATTTTTTTGCGCTGCTAAAATTAAGGGGTCTGTGGAACTTGCGTCCCATAGGTGTTTGATTTCAGAGAAAGCAAACGATTGGCCGCTGTCCCGGATGGTGAGCAGGTTTTGCTCAGCATTTTCAATTACGCCATCAAAAGTCCGGTTGTCATCCAATCTTAAGGAGATTTCACGATTGCTACTCACGGAAGAAATTCGGGTATAAGGCACCTTGATTTTACCAGCAAAGGAAGTCTTGATGGTGAGGTTTCCATCTGTCATTCCGAGGATTTCACCATGGATGATGGAACCGTCTGTTATTTCGACATGATCTGCCAATAAGATCAGCGGAAGTAAAAAAGGAATAATTAACTTTATTTGCATAATGAATGTCTTGGGCGTCAGCCTGGGGGCCAAGTGAGTTTTCTACCACCCAGTAGATGCACATGGAGATGGGGGACAGATTCGCCTCCATCTGGACCATTGTTGATTACTACGCGGAAGCCTTCATCCAACTTTTGGTCGCGAGCAATTTTCTTGGCCGTAACTAATAGGTGTCCCAAGGTCTGCTGATCTGTTTCATCTGCTTCAGCCAGCCGGGCAATTAATTTTTTTGGAATCAGCAGGGCGTGAAAAGGAGCTTGTGGTTGGATATCCTTGACTGAGATGCAAACTTCATCCTCGTAAAAAATTTCGGCTGGAATTTCCCGATTGATAATCTTTTGAAAAATTGTGCTCATAGAGTATTGCTATTTTACTTTGCGGACCAAATACGCAAGGAGGAAAGAAGGAAATCTTCCAACGCCGAATCCTCTTTTAGATTAACTTCGAGCAGACCGGTGGTTTTTTCCAGTTTTTGGATCACCTTTGCTAATTTTTGGCCATTTCTTTTTAACGCTGGAATCATTGCTTCACCCGAGGTAACGAAGGTGCGGGTATGGTCGGAGATTTGTTTCAACATTCTCGAACGGATCCCGCGGCGAAGACCACTTTCATAAGCATCCTTTTCCTTATCATCCAACTGTTGGGAAAGATTGGAGACGGCTTCCTTGGCCAACAAATCAGCCGTGGATTTAATGAGGCTCGTGAGACTTTCCATTAATCCGTATGCCATAAATACTGGGCTTACCCGATCTTGTTTAAGTTTATTTCGATCGAGCAGTAAACCAATCCATTGCTCGTAGTTGGCAAGCCATTGGGTTAACTCGTGTTGTTCTCCTTGATTTGAATCTTGTTCAAGTCTGACCAGAAGACTGCGACTCCGAATCGTGGGGAGTATGGAATAGGGTCGGGTAGTGAGCAGAAATAAATAGGTGCCCGCTGGAGGTTCCTCCAGGGTCTTAAGGAAGGCGTTGGCGGCTTCTTTTCTCATGCGATCCGCTTCGTGTATGATGGCAACCTTGTAATTGCTTTGATTGCCCGAGCGGTAGAGATTGTTCATCAACGCCCGGGTTTTTTCCACTGTTATAATTCTGGCTTTTCCGGTTGGGCGGAGATGAAACAAATCGGGATGATCAAGACCATCCTCGTGCATACCTAGGATTTTCCGGTAAAGTGTGGCGACAGAGTTTTCGAGGAATCTAAGATCATCTCCTCTAAAAAGTAAACCGTGGTGAAGATTTCCCGATTCAATCCTTTGACCGAGTGATCCAAGTCGTTCTTCGGCAAGAGAACTCACTTAAACCTTAATCTTAGTCTTCGGAAAAAAACCTGGAATGGATCTCGTTCCAAATCAAGATTTCAATATCATCCGGTTCTCCGAGACCATCGACGACGAAAAAGCGGTCGGGCAGACTTTTAGCCAAGTGTAAATAGCCCTCCCTTACTTTTCCGTAGAATTCTACATTTTCTTGTTCCATACGGTCAGGCATATCAGATACTCGATGTTTAATTCTTTCCAGACCCACTTCTGCAGGAATATCCAAAATTACGGTTAGATCAGGAACCACATCCCCAACCGCAAAAGAATTAATTTGGGTAACAGGATCATCAGCAATCTGACGCGCCACTCCTTGGTAAACGGTGGTGGAATCAAGGAAGCGGTCACAAAGAACAATTTTACCATCCTGTACAGCCGGATAAATGATTTCCCGTACCAGTTGTGCCCGGCTTGCTGCAAAGAGCAAAAGCTCGGTTTCTGGGAAAATATTTTTGGAGGAATCAGCGTGCATAAGCAGATGCCTGATATCCTCACCAATTACAGTTCCCCCAGGTTCTCTGGTCACCACAACATCCCGATGGTCAATCTCTTCGAGACGGTCGGCTAATCGCCGGATTTGGGTTGATTTTCCGCACCCTTCGGATCCTTCAAAAGAAATTAAAATACCAGTTTCGTGGCTCATAGTTAGGATAAGCTGTCTTGTTGTTTAAGAAGTTCAATGACTTGGTTAGTACTTGGGCTCTGGGCTGTTCTTACATAATGACCTGAGGTGCAAGTTGCTAAAGCCAAGCAAGTTATCGGAGAAAATCCGCTGAGGCGAGCCGCACAAAAACCAGCATTGAAATGGTCGCCAGCTCCAGTGGTGATTTTAGGGTTATCAGTAAATGGACCTTCCGCCCACCAGGCACCATCCTTTGTGGCACATGCCGCAGAATCAACCGGGTGGGTCACCACGCAGGCAATTTCTAGTTCCCTTCTAATTTCGGTTGCCATTTTTTTGAGGGAATTTTCGCTTTTATCACCCCGAGCAAGCCCGAGCGTTTCACAAACCTGCAAAGCTTCATTGAAGTTCAGCCCAAGGGTGGTTTCTGCATGAGCCTGAAACCGGGATATCACTTGCAAAACTTCAAGGATATCTTCCTTTGAGCGTTTGGCAGGGTCGGTGAGGTCGAAAAAGAAGGCACGAGTCTCGCGGGGAGGAAGATTGGGCAGTACCTTATCGGCAAATTCTTGGAGAATTGATGTCATCTTCGGAATCATGGTCCAGTTTACAATCGATACCAAATCACATTTGGATAATAAATCGATGAATGGGCCTTCTCCGGCAGCCTGAATGATTTGATTGTAATCAATTCCCTCTAAGCTGACCATATTACCAAGCATCAGTTTACCATCCTTGAATTCCAAGGCAGTCGTAATACCGGGTTCAGTTAGTGAGATAGCTTGTGTCTTTTCAGCAAACTCTTCAAAAACAGGATGGATAGCAGGATTACCTAAGGCCCCAACATACCTCACACCAAGACCCAATGATAGGAGTGCATTGGCCATGATTGGTCCATTCCCCCCAAGTTTTTCAAATCGAGGAAAGAGCTCTAAGTTTGCACTTTTTCCCGCAGCTGCAGAGATTCTACTTCCGAGGTCCGCGATGGTCTCGACCGCATCAAATTGTTCGCCCATGCCATGTCTCTTATCAACAGGGGTAACGATCTTGTCGACGAAGCCATCTAAGCCGACCAAGGTTTGTTTTCCCGATGTCTGAAAGGGTTTGTCTTGGATTTCCTGAAAAACTTTATCTGAGATTCTCATCTGTAGGATGCCTAGGAATGTTTTGGCCAAGGGGCAATTCAATTCGATGGAAAGAAGTCATTGAAGTTTCATGAATTTGGTTGATTTTGCATTGAATATGGTAATGGTTAAGGAAAGTGGTAATCTTTGGGAAAGGATAAAAAATGGGAATTTATGGGATTGATGCAATAGCGACGATAAAAGTATTTGAATATTTTGCTGACTCGAATTTTGCCGGTAAGGTCGTAGTTTTAGTATTGGTGCTTTTAAATTGTACGGCCATGGCTTTAATGTGGTCCAAGTTTCAACAGATTAAGAAAGCTCTCAGAAATAATGCTCGGGATGAAAAACGGATCAATAATCTTCCGACAATCTCTGACTACGATAATGCACTTTTTACAGGAGAAGGAAGCCCTTACTTGATTATTTGCTCACGAGCAATGAGTGCTGCACATCGCGGAAAACAAGAGGGTAAGATACGCATGAATTATGTTGAAAATGCGATTCGTCGAGCCTTGGCTGAAGTGGGAGATAGTTATGAGGCAAAAATGTATTGGTTAGCCACAATTGTTTCCGGAGCTCCTTTTTTAGGTTTACTTGGAACGGTTTGGGGGGTGATGGATGCATTTGGTACCATGGATACAGGAGGCGCCACCATCGAGCACTTAGCCCCAGGTGTCTCGGGTGCACTTCTTACCACGGTTACTGCTCTCTGCGTGGCCATTCCGATTGTGTTTGTTTATAATGGACTGTTAGGAATGACTCGGGGAGCAATGACTAAACTCGAAAGTTTTGCCAGTAACCTGGCTGACCGAATCGAATTGGAAATGGATTCCTAAAATATAAACCCATGGCTCGGGACTTTAAAAGACAACATAAACTGGCGGCCATTTCTGACCTTAATGTCACACCTCTTATCGATCTGGCATTTTCCCTGTTAATTATCTTTATGATCACCACACCCGTAATTGAGCAGTATAACCGTATTGATCTGCCTTCCCAAAATAGTATTCAAGCTCAAGAACCTCCCAAACTGAATGATCAATTCATTACCATCGACGCGGATGGTGAATTACACTGGGGAAAAGAAATGGTCTCCACTACTGGCCTTCAGGCCAAGCTCGATGAGGTTGCCGCTGCGGAAGGTGATCAACCCACGATTCACATCAGAGGCGACCGTACTCTACCCTATCAAAAAATTATGGATGTGGTTAATATGTTAAAGTCCCGAAACCTCTCGAAATTGAGCCTTGATACAAAAGCGGGATAATTGTCATTGTTGAAGTCTGGGATTAGTATTAATCTCTACCTGTCCAACTTTTGAATACTATTTCACAAAACGAAGCCTCTGAAAAAGCACTCACTTCTTTAAAAGCAGAATTGGGTGGGCTTGTGACGACAGAGCAGGAACAATTATACTCGGTTTCCTATGATGGATTAAAGGTGGCTGGGTCTCCCGAAGCTTTAATTCGTTTGGAAGAACCTGGACATGTGGGAACAGTGCTCAAACTTGCCAATGAATACAATATCCCGGTAACCTGCAGAGGCACTGGGTCGAGCCTAACAGGAGGGGCGACTCCTTTCCTCGGCGGATGGGTGCTGGATCTTTCCAAGCTTAACTCGATTCAGATTGACCAGACCAATATGCTTGCTCGTTGTGGTCCGGGAGCAGTGGTAGGTGATCTGCAGGAGCAAGTTGCCAAGGAAGGTTTATTTTATCCTCCTGATCCTTCTTCAAAAAAGTTTTGTACACTCGGCGGGAATATAGCCTGTAATGCGGGGGGGTTGAGGTGCGTAAAATATGGGGTTACCCGTGATTATGTACTCGCACTATCCGGTTATTTGCCAACCGGTGAGTTTGTCCGATGGGGGAGAGCCACCCGGAAATTTGCTACCGGTTATAATTTACGGGATTTATGGATTGGAAGTGAAGGTACACTGGGCGTTGTTACCGAAATAACCCTGCGACTTATTCTGGCGGTTGAGAGCCGAATAACTTATCTTGCAGCTTTCGAAAATGACAGCGTCGCTTTGGGCGCTCCTTTGGCCCTGAGTCGAATGGGGATTCGACCATCCATTCTTGAATATATGGACTGCTGGACGATTGAATGCCTGCAAAAATATGTAGGAAAGGAAATATTTACCGGGGTTGATTCCAAGCCTATGCTGTTGATTGAATTGGATGGTCCGCAGGAAGTATTAACCAGAGAAAATGAACTTCTTTCTGCCTGGTTGGAAAAAAATTCTCTTACTTTTCGTACGGCTGAAGAAGAATCGGAGGCGGAAAAACTATGGGAGGTCAGGAGGCAGGGATCTTCTTCGATGAAGAAACTTGCAAGCACGAAACTAAATGAAGACATTGTCATTCCATTGAATCGCCAAGTGGAGTTGGTTACTTTTGTGAATGCTCTCCGGGAAGAGTTTAGTCTAAATATTGGGGTTTTTGGACATTGTGGAGATGGAAATCTGCATGTTAATTTCATGTATGATGAGGAAAATAAAGAGGAATCCAAAAGAGCCGTTTCCGCTTTACACAAATTAATGGAAAAAGTTGTTTCTCTCGACGGTGCAATTAGCGGTGAGCATGGAGTGGGCTTGGCCAAAACTCCTTTTGTTCGGAATCAGTTTAACGATGCAGAGTGGAAAACCATGCTCTCGATTAAGAAAGCACTCGATCCAAAAGGAATCTTGAATCCTGGAAAGATTTTTGATGTTTTTAAACCATGGGACCAAAAAAAAGAGAAAGTTGTTCTTTCTTGGGAACATAACGACTAGAAAATATAAAATTAAATAAGCCCAAAATATGAAAACGTTGATTATTCTTTCTTGCATTTTCCTTACGGGGGTTTTCTCCCAAGCTCAAAAAGAAATTCTGCATCCATGGACAGACACGCAAGGTCGCACATTGCAGGCATCTTTTTTAAGCTTAGATGGGGATAAGGTGACAATCAAATGGAATGGAAAGGTGGTCCCGATACCCTTGGCCAGTCTGTCCCCGGAAACTCAACTCTTGGCGAAAAATCTTGCCGCAAAGTCAATGAGTGGAAAACAAACAAGCGTAAGTGAGAATTTATCGACCTCAGCGGTTCATCCCTGGACAGATAAGCAGGGTCGAACTTTGCAGGCTCGGTTTATCAAGCTTTTTGCCGGCACGGTTACCATTGAATGGAATGGGAAAATGGTACCTCTTCCAATGAACAGTCTTTCCCCACAATCACAGACATTGGCCAACAAACTTGCTTCCACTAAAAAAATGCCAACGGAAACAACCCCACCTCCTTCGAGACCAGTTGCACCGGCAGTGAAACCAACTGTAGTGACTGAGGATGTTGCCTTGGATGAAGAACATAATTGGCAGGCGACCAATGGCTCACTTATAAAGGCTAAATTTCTTTCTTTGGAAGGAGAAGATGTCAATTTAATGCTCAACCAAGGCCGTTCGGAGGCTACTGTTCCTTTATCGCGTCTAACCAAAGCATCCCGAGACTTGGCTAAGAAATTAAATCAGGACTTACTGACCCGAAATAGAATGCGTCAACAGGAAGCAGGTAAACGTTTAAAGATGAAAGTACCGAGTCTTGTTGAGGCGGATATTAATCGCTATCATAAATGGCAAAGTGCGGATGGAAATGAGATCGATGCTCTATATGTCGATGCTGGAGATGAGGGAGTAACCTTATTGATGAGAAAAAATCCTAACCGTCCTTATGAGCTTGGATGGGAAAGATTGAGTCCTGAATCGCAGGCTTTAGCGGAGGGAATTCGTCGTCTTAAGGCACAACTTATGCCCGTCGACCCTCGTGTCGCAGAAACCAAGGGTGGTAGTCTTACTCATTATGCCCAAGGAAAATGGAAGAATTATAACACAGTTTTAGAAAGTGCGATTTATGATGTCGCACTTCACCGCAATGGATACACAGTTCACATTTGGCTGAAAAATGAAGCAAAAAAAGATGAGGCTGGTCTTGGAGAGAGGGCTCAGCGAAATCCATTAAATGTAAATTTTCGCCCGATCTATTATTTGAACCCCGGCGAAAGAAACCGCCAGTGGAAGCATCGTAGAATTGTCTCTTTTCAAGAACCACCTGAAGTTTCAATGGAACGGGAAGAAACTACAATTAAAGGAACCTTTGATAATAATGCCACCTTTGAATATACCATTCAGATCAATCATCGTGGCTTAAGTTTTTGGGGTAAAATTGATGAAGACCGAAAAGAAGAATATCCCACCAGCTTATCCATTGCCTTTTATTCTCCCAATTTTATTCCTGATGTAACTAATATGCAATTGGATGAAATTGAACCGTTGGTGGGAGATGGATGTTTATACATTGACCCCTTGGAGTCCAAAAGAGCTAAGATTCCCATGATGACAAAGTGGGAAGATATTATGAAAAAATTTGCTGGTGCAGATTGGAATCCAATCAAGTCAGCAGAATTCATGGGTAAACCATTTGGATCTCATAAGATAAAGATAACCCCTGCAAGTACCTCAGGCATGGTCTTTCGTTGGAGTAAGGGGTACTCGGGAATATATCCTTTTCAGGCAATCCATCTTGGGCACAGAACGGAAGACAGTTACAATGCCAGTCAATCCAAAGAACCCGGGCAATTCAAAAAGAGAAATGAAATATCCCGGAATAAAAGACTTAATGTAAACATAATTCGTGGACGTGGATAGGTTCGTTTTATCATTTTTTATCCTCTTTGGATTTCTTGGATTTTCAGAGATTCAGGGAGAGACCGTTCGGGTAGCTTCCTTTAATGTTGAAAATTATTTGACCATGGACCGGATGGTTTCAGGCAGGTGGAGAGAGCAGTATCCTAAACCTTCCAAGGAAAAGCGAATTCTGCGCTCGATCATTAACCAATCGAATCCTGATATCCTTGCAATTCAGGAAATAGGGGAACGGTTTTACCTCAATGAACTTTGGAAAGATTTAAACTCCAGTAATGGAGTCCGCTTTTCTTATTCTGCATGGTTGCCCGGAATGATAGAAGGGGAAGAAAGACATCTTGCCCTACTGTCAAAAATTCCCTTCACTCTGATTGATGAACCCAAAGATTTAAGTTTTAAATATTTTGAAGTTCGTAGATCTCCCAGTCGTGGACTTTTGGAAGTGGAATTTGAAACAAAGGGGGTTAAATGGAGCCTATTTAATTTACATTTGAAAAGTAAATGGACTGAACGCCCTGACGATCCTGAAGCCTCCATTCGTAGGGAACGGGAAGCACGGGTGATTCGGGATTATATCCGGGCTAAATATCCTGCCTACAATGATCCAAACTATTTAGTGGTTGGAGATTTTAACGATCATAAAAATTCGGCCCCCATGCGAAGATTTTTACAGGTGAATAATTCTACACTTACCAAAATGATCCAGTGTCAAGATAAGCAGGGCCATTTTTGGACTCACTATTGGGATAAACAGGATAGTTATTCACGCTTT
>MDTB01231009.1_pt1 | contig 20139 bp, 18 predicted proteins | sample 811161 | NCBI WGS metagenome assembly MDTB01 (sample SAMN05326650, study PRJNA326480) | marine metagenome | isolation source: seawater | place: Mediterranean Sea | collected 2009 | reverse complement strand
TTTAGTACATGCTTGTAAAAAATCTACAGTTAGAAATTTCATTTTTTCCTCATCCTGCTCTATATATGGAAATGTAAAAGGATCTGTTAATGAAAACAAGAAACCTAATCCTAAGGGATATTATGCTTATACAAAATATAAAAGCGAAGAGATAATAAAAAAGTTTGCACCCAAATATAATTATCAATATGGAATATTAAGATATTTTAATGTAGCTGGTGCAAGTTCATCAGGTAAAATAGGAGAAATCAATAAATCACATGAACATTTAATTAAAAATCTTGCCATACAAACTACAAAAAAAAATCCATTAATTTCAATTTATGGAAATGATTATAATACTAAAGATGGAACTTGTATTAGGGACTACATTCATGTCTCAGACTTAAGCAATATTCACATTAAAACCTTAAAATATATAAATTCAAAGATAGAGTCACTTACTCTTAATTGTGGATATGGTAAAGGCTATTCAGTTTTGGATATTGTAAAAATATTTCAAAAAAATAATAAAAAAATAACAGTATCTTATCAACCTAGAAGAAAAGGTGATGTTGCTCAAATTTATTCTAACACAAAAAAAATTAAAAAAATTTTAAAATGGAAACCAAAATACAATAATATTAAAAAAATTATTGAAAGTGCTATTAAATGGGAAATGTCAATTTAAAGTTTATGTTTTAATAATTTAAATACTTGTAAATATATTTTATTAAATAACTTTATTATTTAGATTAAAAATTAGTTTCTATTTTTTTTTGAAATTCTTTTTTCTAATTCCTTTAAATTCTTGACTTTGAATTACCTTTATGAACATTTCTAGAATAATGCGTATGCAATATTCGTTCTTACATGTGATTGGGTCCTAATTTTTTTTTAGTATGAAATTTATTTAGTATTTATATATTTTCAATTTGTGGGAATAAAAATAAATTCTTATTATAATGAGTATAATAATCTTGTTTCTCAATTAAACCAGTAATAAAAAATCAGATTTTTTTATTTATTTAATAGTTTAATATTGGCATCACTTGGATGTACAATTTCAATTAAAGATTCATTGCTCAAGTTTTTAATTGAATTTACATCATCAAGATTACAAGACTTGCTTAATATATATACTTCATACCCCTCACTAATAGTATCAGCAGTTTTAATATGATATCCTAAACTTTTTATCTGCTCACTTAAATTAAGTATATAAATTCTATTAGCACTTAGTTTTTGGTTACCTTTATTATAAACAAAAATCTCATAGAATTTAGATTTAAATTTGGAAATAATGATATATAAAAAAATAATAATATTATTATGAAAAAAATTCCCCTATGTATTCCATCAATTGATGATAAAGAATATAAAGTTTTAAAAAAAATTTTGAAGTCAAAATGGCTCACTCATGGTCACTACAATGATTTATTTGAAAAAAATTTTGCAAAATATTTGGGTGTTAGATATGCTTTAAGCTTAAATTCCTGCACTTCTGCTCTCGAATTATCAATAAAAGCAAACAATCTCAAAAAAACTGACGAGGTAATTGTTCCAAGTTTTACATGGGTAGCATCAGCAAATGCAATTATTAACGGAGGTGCCACACCTGTATTTTGCGACTCTGATTTAAATACAAGAAATACTACAGCAGAAAATATTGAAAAATGCATAACAAAAAAAACTAAAGCTTTAATGATTGTGCACTATGGTGGACAGACATGTGAAATGGATAAAATTTTAAAATTAGTAAAAAAATATAAAATTATTTTAATTGAAGATAGTGCAGAAACAATTGGCTCAAAGTGGAAAAATAAAATGGCTGGATCGTTTGGTATTGGTTGTTTTTCTTTTTTCCCAACAAAGAATATTACTACTGGTGAAGGAGGAATGATTACTTCAAATAATAAGAAATTTATTGATAAATGTAAATTATTGATAGCTCATGGAATTGACAAAAGTACACTGCAGAGAGAAAGTATCAAAAAACCCTGGATAAAAATTTCTGTTTTACCAGGACATAATTTTAGATTAAGTAATTTATTAGCTGGAATTGGCTACGAACAATTAAAAAAATTAGATAAATTAAATTTACAGAGAAAAAAAGCTGCAAGTAAATATTTTAAATATTTGAAAAATGTTCCTCAAATTACTCTTCCTTTTACAAGTAAATTTGCAACTCATACTTATCAAACATTTGCAATATTAGTTCACCCAAAAAAAAGAGAGGGAATGTTAGAATTTTTAAATTCTAAAGGTATAGGGGCAACAGTACATTTTACACCAGCTCTTCATCAACAAAAACTATTTAGAAAATATAGAAAAAAGAATACAAGTTTTAGTAATGCTGAGATGATATCTGCAAGAACAGTCTCATTACCATTATATCCATCTATGAAAGATAAAGATATAATCTACGTTTGCAATAATTTAAAAAAATTTTTTAATTAGTCTTGAATATTATTTTTGAATATAATCTTTTAACATATTTTTTATTTGTATTTAATCTATTTTGTTTTTTTAAATCGTCTTTAGATTGGGATACTTCAAATCATCTTTATGAAGCAAAACTAAGAAAAAATAACTTTAATTTCAAATCAAGTTATCGATTTGGAATAAAAATATTTATTATTAAATTGTATGAATTATTTTGGAGTATATTAAACAAACAATTAAAAATATTTAGGGTTTTTTCAATTTTATCTTTTTTAGTTTCTTTTATTTATTTAAACCATTTAACGCCTGAAAATTCAGAAAAATACTTAATTTTATTATCATATTTTTTTTTTATATCATTTTATAATCCACAAACATCTTCAACTGAATTTTTTAGTACCCTTATAATCTTAATAGTTTTAAATAATTTTGTTTCAGAGGGTTATTTAATATTTTTGGGTTTCTTTATAATTTTATTAAATTCAATGATGTTTAAAAACATCGAAATACTTTATTTCTTACCTTACTTTTTTTTTATATCAAATGGTGAATTAAATATAATTTTTAACGGTAATTATTTTTACCTTCTAATATTTATTTTTGTCATAATGGGCTTTCTTATATTTTTAAAAAAAGAATATATAATTACATTGTTTTATTATTTTTTAGGTCGAACGTTTTCAAAACAAATAAAGTTTATTATTAAGAATATTTATCTAATAGTTCCTATTTTTTATTGGATTTATGATCTTTATAATTTTGTAGATTTAAAATTTAAGGTTTTAATATTAACTTACTTATTTATCTTTTTTATCCAAAGAGGATTGACATCTTATTTTTATTATCCTGTGTTTATATTTAGTTTTTACATAAGTATCATAAATAATTATTTTATTTATAATGAGATTTTTTATAAAATTTTAACTTTAATTGTTTTTTTTTCTTATTTAATTACTTCGGTGTTAAATTTTATTTTTAAAGACTATGAGATTACTTTTCGTATTTTTAACAATTGGTACTTTTTTATTATAAAAGAAAAATTGCTAGAGAAAAATTTAATTAATTTTATAAACAAAAAAGTAGATAAAGATTTTTATTTTTGGGGTTCTAAGATGCTAATACCTTTAAAAGTAAAAAGTCATCAATTGATAGACAATTATTATTCACATAACCACTTATTATTGTGGAAAAAAGGTGATATAAAAAATAAATATAACTATATAAAGAGTTTTTTAAACAAGAAAAATCCTAAATACATAATAGAAAGTGGTTCAATGAAAAATTTTAAAATGAAAAAGGAAATATCTTTACAATATAAAAAAATATTTTCGAATAAAGTAGGTAAAGTTTATGAAAAAATATAATGTTTTAATTACAGGTGGACTTGGTTTAATAGGAGCTCATGTTGCAAAAAAATTTGCAAGTGACAAAAATATAAAAAAAATAATTTGCCTTGATCACTTTGGTAAATATATCAACCCCGTTAAGAAATATATTAAAGATTATAGGTCAATGAGATCAGATTATATAGGAAAAAAACTTGTAATTGAACGGGGAGAGTCAAAATATACATCGGTTATAAATAATATTTTATTAAAGTACAAACCAAAAATTATAATACACCTTGCTGCATTACCTCTAGCTAAATTAGATAATCTTAATGTTGAAGAGGCTTTGGAAGGTAGCGTTCAATCAACATCAAATATTATAGAAGGTATTGCTAACTTAAAAAAAAATTTAAATTATAACTTTAGTAGATTTGTTTATGCCTCCTCGAGCATGGTTTATGGAGACTTTAAGACAAATATAATTGACGAAAACCATCCTACTAATCCAAAAGAAATATACGGAAGTGCTAAATTAGCAGGGGAAATTCTAACAAAAGGATTATGTAAATTTTATGATATAGATTTTTCTATAGTAAGACCTTCTGCTGTTTATGGTCCAACAGATATGAATAACCGTGTTAGTCAAATTTTTTTAGACAAAGCTTTAAAAAATCAAACAATAAATGTACAGGGTAAAGATGAAAAATTAGATTTTACTTATGTTAAAGATATTGCTAGTGGTTTCTATCTCGCGGCTATCAAAACCAGAGGAAAAAATGAAACTTTTAATATAACATATGGAAAAGCACAAAAATTAATTGATTATGTCAAAATTTTAAAAAAATATTTCCCCAACCTAAGTTTCAAAATAACTGAACGTGATAGATTCAGACCAAGAAGAGGTACGTTAAGTATTAAAAAAGCTAAAAAATTTATTGGATATAGTCCAAGGTTTTCATTAAGCGAAGGTGTATCAGAATATATAAAATTCAAAAAAAAATATGAAAGTTGATTTGATTATTCCATTTTACAATGAAAATCAAAATCTTGAAATATTATGTAAAGAATTATCTGAAACTATTCCTAAATTAAAACATGATTACAAAGTTTTATTTGTAGATGATGGTTCAACCGATAACTCCTTTGATGTAGTTAAAAAAAATATAAAAAATTTAAAATATGATATTCTAAGACGGAAAAATAATGGAGGACAAGCACCCTCGTTTGAAACTGCATTTCAAAATGTAAACTCAGATTATTTAATTCGAATGGATTCTGACTTACAAGACGATCCAAATGATTTACATAAATTTGATCAAATTTTAGATAAAAATTTTGATATTATTGTTGGTTTTAGAGGAAAAAGAAAACACAATTATTTTCTAAAAATGTCAACTTATATATTTGATCAAATTGTAAAATTGCTTGGTTTTTCAAATCTCAAAACTAGCAGTGGATCCTTTATTTGTTTTAAATCAGGATTTTTAAAAAATATCAGGTTAAAAAAAAATGATCATAGATATCTAACTATAATAGCACAGGCAAAAGGTGCAAAAAAAAATATATGTATAGATATTAATCATCGGCCCAGAAAATTTGGAAAATCAAACTACAATTCTTTCAATAAAATTTTATTGGGTGTATTTGAAATTATAGAAGTTTATATAAGAATTAAAAATAATTTTTATGAAAAATAAAATTACTTATATAAATTTATTTTCAAACAATTTTAGAGCAATCAATTTGATTAAGGTTTTAAGTGAAAAATTTAAAATTAAAAATATCTTTTTAGCAAAAAAAAATTTAAATTCAAAACTTGTTAATTTTCTAAAAAAAAGAAAAATAAAATCTGCCATTGTAAATAATATTAATGATCCAAAAATCTTTGAGGCTATAAAGGAAAAAGATACCATTAATGTTGTTTGTGGATTTCCATACATTTTTCCATCAAAATTTATAAAAAATTCTAAAAGTTCAATTATTAATTGTCATGGTGGTAATTTGCCAAATTATAGAGGCGGATCACCTTTGAGTTGGCAAATAATTAATAATGAAAAAAATATTTTTATTTCAACTTTAACAGTCTCAAAAGGCATCGATGATGGAAAGATATTGCTTAAACAAAAATTTAAATTAAAAAAAAATATGAATATTTTAAATGTTCAAAATAAAGCTAATACTATATTTCCAAAACTTGTCATTAAATCTATTAAATTACTTCTAAACAAAAAAAAAATTAAACGTCAAATTGGTAAAATAAAAGTTTATAAACAAAGATCTCCTGCGGATTCCTTTTTTGAACCAAAAAAGACGAAATATTTAGAACTAAGAAATCTTCATAGAGCAACATATCCATTATACTGTCCTCCTTTTTTTTTAGATAAGGGTAATTTAATCTTTATAGAAAAATTTCAGATTACAAGTAATAAAAAAGAAGAAAAAAAGTTAAAAAATAAAATTTTTTTAAAATTAAAGGACTTAAAAATTGTTATAAATAAATACAAAAAAAAAATTTACACAAATCAGAATTAAAAATATTAGAATGATTTTAAAATTATTATCATACTTATTTGCAAGGATATTACCTTTTGTTGAGCGAATGGCTTATTTAAAATATCATAATCAACCATTTTCTAATTCACCAAAATCAAGTAAAGAAGAATATAATAATTTAGCAAAACAAGCGGAGATAAATACTTATTCTATAAAAGATGTTGATTTACTTGAGGAAAATTGTGGCTATTCAGTAAATAAAAATTGGTTAAATTCTCTTTCTTTACAAACACAAATAGTTGTAAAAAACTCACCTTTAAACTATGCACATGGAAGAGTGCTATACTCGGTTCTAAGAAGTTATATTTCAACACTTAAAGAAAATATTAAGACAATCAATATACTTGAAACTGGAACTGCAAGGGGATTTTCTGCTTTGTGTATGGCAAAAGCTCTTTCGGACTCTAAAGTTCAAGGCTCAATATATACAATAGATGTCTTACCACATTATACAAAAATGTTCTGGAATTCTGTTGCAGATCATAATGAAGGAATTCAAAATCGAAATAATTTATTAAATGAATGGAGTGACCTTGTTGAGAGATATATTGTTTTTTTACAGGGATACACAAAACATTTACTTCCAAAAATAGCTTTTAGAAGAATAAATTTCGCTTTTTTAGATGGGTCTCACACTTATAAAGATGTTATGTTTGAATTTTATAATATATCACAATTTCAAGAAAAGGGAGATATTATTGTTTTTGATGACTATAATACAAAAGATTTCCCAGGGATTGTTAGAGCTATAAATCAAATCACAAATGAAAATAAGTATAATATTAAAATAGTAAAAAATGAAAAAACATTTAGAGACTACGCTATAGCAAAAAAAATAATTTGAATGCCTTTGCCTTTTATTTTATAGAAATCGAAAAATTTAAATTTTGAATTTTTTAAGATCGTTATAAATCTTCTCATTTGAAGTAAGCTTATTAAACAAAACTTTTTGTTTTTTTATAATTTGATTTCTATATTCTTTATTGAATAGAGCTTTTTCTAGACGAGACACATACTCATTATAGTTTGAAGCAACATACTTTATTAAAAAAATATTTTTATTTTTATAATACATTTTATTTTGATTATTGAGCCATTGTTTATCATTGAGCTGAAAATTTATAATTGGGATATTAAATTCATAAGCTTCAAGAGCATATCTTGCACCATGCATAGCAAAAGTATTGGCCATTACTAACGTTCTAGATAAAATAAATTTTAAATTTTTTAAATTTTTATTATTGGTAATACTAAAATTTCCTAAAAACTTAAAATTTTTAACATTATAAATCTCAAAATATTTATTAATTTCTGTTAAATAGTTAATATTTGTTCCAAAAAAATAAAAATTTAAGTTTTTATATTTTATTAAAATTTTTGAAATAGATTTGATATAATTCTTATCAGCTAATTTTTTAAGATTACCGTACCATAAAATAACATTTTTATTTTTAAGATCTCTTTTTTTAATTTTAATATTAGTTTTTCTATATACAAATATTTTCTCTGTAACATTAATATTAATATATTTTTTTTTTTTTAAAATTATAAATTTTATTTCCTTGAATTCTATAAGGCCAAGGTGGTTGGTGAAAAGTTTGTAAATCAATTTTTGAATGTGGTACAAACAAAGAAGTTTTATTAATGGAAATAATTTTTTTAGTATTGATTTTATCAATAACATCAATCATGCTAATTCCATTATCAAAAATTATTAAATCAGCATTTAATTTATTAATTTTTGTACTCAAATTATCAGAACTAAAGTTTCGTTTAAACCATTCAAATTTAATATTATTTTTAATCAAAAAATTATTATTCTTTTTTAAGAATTTATTTTTAAATTTGTTATCTTCTTTATTCTTTTCTATTTCAAAAAAATATAAATCAAATTTTTTTGTAAATTTTTTAAGATGATCAAAGGTAACTAAATTAGATTTTGCAACATTTAATATAAAAATAATTTTTTTTTTTTTATTAAATACTTTATTTTTTTTTTTGTAAATTATTACCTTGTCTCTTATGAAACTCAATTGTTGAACGGCTTCTAGATCTGATCTTAAATTTAAATAATATGAAATATTTTTATAAACAAAATTATAACTTGATTTAAATAAAATATAACTCAAATTATTTTTGAATAATAATCTTATAAAAATAAAAATTAAAAATTTTGATAAAAAATAAGCTATCGATTTTATTACAAAACTATAAAAAAATTTGTTTAAAAGACTGAAAAAATAAACTTTATCTTTAAATTTTAATTTTTTTTTCATTAAATGTTTCAATGGTTTGCTCTATACCGCAATTAAAAAGTTGGTCCAAAATTGAAAGACCTGGGATAAAGTTAGAGTTTCCCTGACTATAATAGTTTTTAGATTTATTAAATATAATTTTAATTTTATTTTTTAAAAATTCTTCTTGTTTCAAATAATTTTTACCACCTAAACCAGATATATACTCATTGCAGCCATTCAATTTAACTAAATCTAAAATTTTTTGTGACGAATTACTTTTTGAATTAAAATTAGAGGAAAATTCAATTTTAACTTCTAGTTTTAAAATTTTGATTAATCTTTTTATAGCATTTACATTAAAGTCAGTTATCAAATTAGACTCAAAATTTAAAATATCTTTAATAATAAACATCACATCATCAAAAAAAAACTTTTTTTTATAATTTTCATTTAAAGAGTTCAAAAATTTTATTTTCCAAGAGGTTGGATTATCTATTTCTACTTCTGAAATTTTTTTTATTAAGAAATTTTTTTTGATTGGAACTGAAAAGAATTTTTTTTTATCACCAAATATGAAAGAAGATCTATTCAATAAATCTAAATTTTTTTTATGAACATAACTGTCATCTAAAAATAAAAAAATATCTGAATAATTAATTTTTTCAAAGTAACCTACCCAAGGGAAAAAATTAGGCTGATGGATAGATATTTTCATTTGTTGCTAAAAATATTTTTTAATTTTAATAGATATTTTTGATCAATATATGGATGAACGGGTAGATTGATAATATTTTTACAAAATATTTCCGTATTTTTAAGATTAATTTTAATGTCTGAACTTATTATTTTTTGTTTATGTATTGGTATAGGATAATATGTTGCATATTCTATTTTATATTTTTTCAGTTTTTGAATAATTTTTTTTCTATTCTTTACTAATATTGGAAAAGTATTATAGGCAATTTTTGTATTTTTTTCTTTTGACAGACTAAAATCTTTTAAAATTTCCTCAAGCTTATTACCAAAGAAAATTCTTTTTTTGACTTCATTATTAAACATTTTTAATTTTTCAATTAATACTGCGGCTTGGATTTCATCTAATCGACCACAAATTCCTAATATCGAAGAATTGTATTTTTCCTTTTCTCCATGATTTCGAATTAAGTTTATTTTTTTTGCCAATTTCAATGAATTTGTAAATATAGCACCTCCATCACCAAAACAAGATAGGTTTTTTGTTGGATAAAAACTTGTGCAACCTATATCTGATAAATTACAACTGAATTTACCTTTATAGGAAGATCCAAAACTTTGTGCAGCATCTTCAATAACAGTTATACCTTTTGCAAATGATTTAATTTTTTTAAAATTTGGAATATTTCCAAACAATGAAACAGCAATTATAGCTTTTGTCTTTTTTGTTATTTTTTTTTTAATATCATTTTCGTCTATTAATCCAGTAGAGCTTTTAATATCTACAAATATAGGTTTTGCACCGAGTCTCAAAATAACTTCAACCGTAGCAATGTATGTGAATGCTGTGGTTATTACTTCATCTCCGTTTTTTACTCCTATGGCCATTAAAGAGATAAGTAAAGCATCTGTCCCACTTGATGTTGAAATACAATATTTAGATTTTATGTAATTAGATAATTTGCTTTCCAATTCCTTGACATTAAGTCCTAGTATAAATTGATTTGATTTAAAAACTTTCTTTAATCTTAAGTTTAGATTTCTTTGAATAATTTTTCTTTGATTACTGATGCAAAATAAATTCATTTATATTTAAAAAAATTTGGATTATTATAAGAAATCTCTTTTTTTAGTCTCTGATTAAATAATTTTTGCAATCTTAAAACTATAGACTTGTAGCTTCTATTAGAATTAACATAATATTCAGGGTGTGATAAAAAATATACCAATTTACTTTTTGATAAATCTATAAAACTTTTAAGGTTTTTTATATATTCATATCTAGAGTCAGAAATATAATTTTCTAACTCAAAAATTTTTTTTGAATAAGCACTTTTAACAGATTTATAGGGAATATTTATGATTCCATGTTTGCTAGGTATATGATCTGAAAATGTACAAACCTTCGAACCTATAACATTAGAAAGCTGATCTATTTCATTTTTAAATCCCTCAATAATTTTTTCTTTTGTATAATTGGTAGAATCAAAATGTAATCCAACTTCATTTGATTTTGAAATATCAAATAATATTTTTCGATTTTTTGATGTATTTATATTATAGAGATCAGTTGTAGTCCTAACGTAGTAAGTTGAATTTATATTATTATCTTTTTCTCTTAAAAAAAAATTATAGGCATCATCTATAGACCAATCGATATCATGTCTTACAATCATGCCTTTTTTCAATTTACCATTTAGAGATTTTTTAACAGTATATGATTTTATTGAACTTAATAAAAAAATTATTTTATTTATATTCCACATTAGAGAATTTGCTTTTGTATTAAATGGCAATATTTTAGTAATTCTAAATTATATTCATATCCAAAATTCTCTAATTTTTTAAATTCTTTCTCTTTAAAAAAAAGAAACTCATTTAGCTCAGCTAACAAAGGTTCTGTTGGATTTGCTTGTATTTTTTCTAAGAAATTTGATACAGAATATCTTTTATCTTTTGTATGGCTATATCTTGCTTTTTTATAAACATTAAGTTCATTTTCTAATAAATTTGCCTCTATAAAAAAATCTTTTGCTAAAAAGTTTAAAACTCTTATCTTTTTATCTGTTATCCTACTTGCAGTTAATGTGGAAATTGCTTTATTTGTATGAATAATGTTAACCTTAGCATATTCAATCATTCTATTCTGAGTTATTCCAATAGAGTTAATAGATTTTATTTTGCCATTAAATTGTATTGCTAAGTCTAAATCATGTATCATTAAATCATTTACGACATTTATATCTTTGTTTCTAAATGGAACACGAGCTGTTCGATTTGCCTCAAAATGATAAATTTTTTTTGTTTTTAAATAATTTCTTAAAGAAACTATTGATGAGTTAAACCTCTCAATTAAACCAACAAAAATTTTTATTTTATTATTTTTTAGTATTTTATTGACTTTCTTTGCTTCATCAAAACTTTTCATAAATGGTTTTTCGACAAATATAATTTTTGCTCCATTTTTTATACATTTAATTACAATCTTATAATGAGATGATGTATTGGATGCTATAATGACCCTATCAGCCATTTTAATAAGTTTATCTAAATTTCTTTCTTGCATTACATTATGCTTTTTTAAAAATAAGCTAAGCCTTTTTTTGTTACTATCATAGAGTAATAAATCTTTAGAGTTTTTTAATAATAGTTTTAAAACTCTAAAATGATTAGATCCCATTGATCCTAATCCTATTAAGAGAACTTTCATATTAATTTTTCATAATTTTTTTTATATTTTTTAAAATTCTTGAGCATTTTTTTTTCTAATATACTATTGATAGTGCTATGGAGGTTATTTTGATTTTTTAAAACATTTAATTTAGAATTTTTTTTTAATTTTTTTATTGCTTTTATCATCTCTTTTAAAGAAGTATTATCTAATCGATAATTTATATCAACCAATGTATCATCATTAAAAACTTTGATTATTTTTTTGTTTATGAGCTTACCTAAATCTATTTTTTCATTAATTAAATGACAAGTTACTCCTTGAGGCCAATTATTCAAAATTGCCCACTTATGAGGGTCTAAACCTCTGTTTTTTGGTAAGATACCAGGGTGCATATTTAAAATTCCTATACGAAATTTTGAAATAATTTTTTTTTTAATTATTCTTGAACCGGCAATAATTCCTAAATCAAATTTTTCTTTAAATAATATTCTTTCTAGTTTTTTTGAGTCGTGTTGAATTATTTTATATTTACTATTAATTTTTTTTGCAATTTTTTTTGGATGAACAAAATCCAAATGATTAATTGTTGATGCAATTTTTGAATTTTTAAATTTTACCTTTACTTTATTGGCAGCAAATATTGAGTGAACTTTAATATTATTTAAATACAAATGTATTAATGTTTCCTGAGTTTTTTTATGTTTAAAATTGTAAGCAAAAACACAGATTTTCATAATTAATTTTTTTCTATCAAATAATCTTCCAAAACTAAATAATCTAAACCTGATCCAAAAAAACAACTTAATGCGTCTTGAGGTGTATTGACTATTGGCATTTTATTTAAATTAAAAGAAGTGTTAATCAAACAATTAATATCAAAATCTCTATCTAAACATGACAAAATTTCATAAATAAAAACATTATCTTTTTTATTTAAAATTTGAACTCTTGATGTTCCATCAACATGAACACATGATGGAAAATATTTTTTAGTTTTTTCAAAGGAGGAAACATTAATTGTCATATGTTTGTAATTCTCTGGGGATAGTCTTAAATCAAAAAACTTGCTCGCATTTTTTTGCATAACAACTGGTGCAAATGGTCTAAATCCTTCTCTAAATTTTATTTTGTGATTTAAAATACTTTTCATATTCTTATTTTTTGGATTAGCCAGTATAGATCTATTACCTAGTGCTCTTGGACCGTATTCATGTCGGCCTTTAAATATTCCAAAAACAAAATCTTTAGAAATTTTTTCAGATATAAAATTTTTTAAACTATTTTGATTTAATTTTGTATACTTGATATTGCACTTTTTTAAAAAATATTTTATTTCATTTTTATTATATTGATTTCCTAAATAAACATGATTTTTAACTTTCTTAAATTTATTAAATTTTTCAATATTAGCTAATATAGCTGCACCCAATGCTGCACCAGCATCAGATGAAGCTGGTTGGACAAAAATATTTTTAAAGATATTTAATTGTGATATTTTTCTAACAACAGCACAATTTAAAGATACCCCGCCTGCCATACACAAATTATTTATTTTATATTTTTTTTGAAAATTTATAATTAAATTTACAATTATTTCTTCTAATTTTGATTGTACTGAAAAAGCAATATCTTTTTGTTTTTGAGTAATATTATTGTATTTAAATTTACTTGATAAATTTAATTCTGAAATAAATTTATCATTATAAAGTGTATCTTGTCTTGACCTGTTGTTTAAATTTAAATATTTATAATTGAGTTTATAATCGCCACTTCTATCTGTCTGAATAAATTTGTTTAAATCAATCTTATTTTTCCCATAAGGAGCTAAACCCATTACTTTATATTCATCGTTATCAAATTCGAAACCCAAAATTTGAGTAAACATACTATAAAAAATTCCTAGACTATTTGGTTTTTTATACCTCTTAACTGTTTCAATATTCTTTCCATTTCCTATAGAAACAGTTGTTGAAACACCATCCCCAGAGTAATCAGCGGTAAATATTAAAGATTTTTCAAATTTTGATGGAAAAAAAGCTGAAGCCGCATGACACATGTGATGATCATAAAATAATATTTTTGGCGAATATCCAAAATTATGTTTAAAATACCTAACTAAATCATCTTTAATTTTAAAATAATTTGCATAATAGGCTACATATTCAACATCCTTAATACTTTTTTGAATAAAGTTTAAACCCTTGGTGATTGCATTGGTTGGCATAACACCTCTGGAATGTTTTTGTCTTGTAAATCTTTCTTCTTCCATTGCAAATACAAGCTCACTATTTTGAATAATTGCAACTGAAGCGTCTTGTCCTGTATGACTTAGTCCACCAGTAATACCGAGAATAATAGACATTTATAATTTATTAAATAAATTTTAATTAAAATACCATATATAACATATTATGCTAATTGTTTAATTAATTAAATTTTTTATGATAGTTTCATCACAACCAAGACAAAAAATTTATAATTTTAGTTTAATTGAAACTATTAAAATTTTTTTTAGTAGTTTTAACAAAAAAGAAATTTTTTTTTATTTTAGAAAAAAATTTAATTCAAAATATATTTTGCCAGTTTCTCAATGTAGAGTTGGGATATATTTATCAATTAAAGCTATAATAAAAAGAACAAATAAAAAAGAGATTTTACTTTCTCCATTTACTGTTTATGAAATTGTAAATATGGTAAAATATGCAGGTGGAATACCTAAGTTTATAGATCTTAATTATCCAAGTGCTAAAATAAATGTTAAAAACACGTTAAAAAAATTAAATTCAAACACTGCTGCTGTTATTTTTACACAGTATCATAGCTATAATAACAATATAAAATATTTATCAAAGGTCCTTAAAAAGAAAAAAATTTATTTAGTTGAAGATAACGCTATCACATATGGATGTGAAAAAAAAACAGACTATATTTATTCTGATGTTAAAGTTTATAGTTTCAATATTACAAAATTTGTTAGCTGCATAGCTGGTGGGTTAATTAATGTTACAAAAGATAAAAATTTATTTAATGAAATAAAAAATCAAGAACTAGAATTATCTAATAAAAATTTTTTTTTTCTTATCAAAAAATTTTTAAGAGCAATTAAAATAGGTTTTTTGACAAACAAATTTGTTTTTAATTTTTTAACAAAACATTTTATAAAATATGTAATTAAAAATGACCTCAATATTTTTAAAGATTTATTAAGAAATGATCCAAAACCTAGTACTTTTAAAAATATACCTAGCGAATATAAAATTAAAGCATCAAATTTTCAAATCAAAGAAATTTATTTAAAAATAAAAAAATATAACAATATTAAAATGCAAAATATAAGAAATAGAAATTATTTAATTTATCAAAAAAATTTAAAAAGCATAAAGGAAATTAAATTTGAAAAAATTAAAATGGATCATAAAAATGGTTGTATATTTTTTCCTTTTTATTATCGTAATAGAAGTCATTTATATAATTACCTCTTAATTAATAATACAGATTTAAGTAAATACTATTATCGAGACTGTAGTCATTTAAAAATCTTTAAAAATCTAAATTCGAAATGTAATAAATCAAAAAAACTTTGTGATGAAGCAATTTTACTTCCAACATATCCAGATTATTCAAAACAAAATATTTATAAAAATATAAATTTAATTAAAAGATACTTTAAAGAACAGAAAAAATGAAAGTATGTGTAATAGGTTCTAGTTTTGCCTCAACAATTTGTATTTTAGAACTTATTAATCACGGTTTTAAGCCATATTTAATAGATTCTGATGATGATTTTTCATTATCTAAAATTACATTAAAAAAGGATAATAAAAATAAAATAATTAATCCCATACAAGTATTGGGTGGTTTATCTAATTTTTGGACCGGTTCTATTCATGAATATCTAGAAAGTGATTTTGATAAATGGCCAATTAAATATTCTAATTTAAAAGATTATTATAAAATAATATTAAAAAACATTTCAGCAAAAAAATTTAATTTTAAATATTTACTGAAAAACAAAAATTATAATGTTGTAAATGAGAATATATTTATATCTGAGAATAAAGATTTTTCTCTTAAGTATAATGAAATATTAGTAAATAAAAATATCAATTATCAAAATAAATATAACCAAAAAGTCTTTAATTTCAGAGAAATAATAAATAATTTAATCACTACTAATAAAATAAATTATATACCTGGAAAAGTTATTAGCTACTCTGAAAATAACAATAAGGTAAAAATTAATATTGCAAGAAAGAATGAAAGATTTTTTTGTGAAGCAGATTATCTATTTTTAGGTTCTGGCACTTTATCAACTTATAATATTGTAAATAAATCATTGAGTTATGACCCTAAATATATTCAAATAAAAACTCAACAAAAATTACTTGTTCCAATAATGTTTGATCAAATGAAATTTGATATAAATAATTTTGAAAATAGTTTTCCATTATTTCAGTTGAATTTAAAGAAAAAAAATATTTCATCCTATGCTCAAATATACTGCTTTAATAGATCTATAATAAATTTTATTTTTCCAACACTTACCAACTTAAAAGGTTTTTATCCTTTTTTTTATTTTTTAAAAAAATTTGGTTTTGCCTATTTTACATTTGGATCAGAATTATGTACTCAATTTTATATTCAAAATGGAAAAATTAATATTTCAAATCAAAAACATAATTTGACAGAAATTTTTAAAGATAACAAATATTTATTTAATGCTAATTTTTCAAATAACTTTTTTAAATTATTAAAGATATATATAAAAAGAAATTCTTTATCAGGAAATCATTTTGGAGGATCTTTTCCTATGTCTGGAAAATATGAAAAATATAAAACTTCTATAAATGGTAATCCGTTTGGATCAAGCAAAAGTTCAATAATAGACTCATCAATTTTTCCAACACTAAGTGCGCGTCCACCAACGCTTACAATTATGGCGAACTCGCTAAGGATAACTCAAAATATTATAAATAAAATTAAATCTAATAATTTTTAATCTTTACAATCTCATTTATAATCATTTTATTTATAAATGTGCTTCCATATTCATTTAAATGGTAATGATCAGAGTATAAAACTCCAAAATCATCATAAGAAATACATTTTTCTTTTTTTGTATTATTACAAAAAATCTTATATGGCTTAATCTTTATAATTTTATCATTATTGAAAGTATCATAAAAATGAATTACCTCTTTTTGTCTTTCCAAAAATTTTTCATAATCTACAAAAAATTTTTCTTCTTCAAGCATATTTAAATTAAAAATATCTTTATAAATATTTTTGGATAATTCATTGGGAATATTGATTTTCATTTCTGGCCAAGGATAAATAATGAACAAGTAGTTATCATTTGATAATATTTTATTAAAAATCATAGTAATTTCTTTAAACAGAAGATCTTTTCTCTCATTATAATCAAGTATTTTTTTTTCTTTATTTAAAATTTTAGTATCACTTTTAAAATTAAGATCTCTAAAAGAATTAGATGCTAGGTCTCCAATTAAAAATTGATTGTAAATAAAAATTTTATTTTTTACCTCTAATATTGATTGATAATTTCTTAGATGATCTTTTGTTCTATTATTTAAAATTTTTCCATCTTTTAAATAAAAAACTTCTTCTGAATAAACATCTCCTACAAAATCTTGAACTTCAAATCTTTTAGAAATTAAATTAATTATTAAATCTTTTTTAATTGCATGTTTATGTGAATCACCAATTAAATATATTGTATTTTTTACTTTGTTTGAGGGTAAAAAATAATAGCAATTATCATCTTTATAATATTTATTTTTACTACATTTTTTACTTAAATCATTGAATTCATTTTCTACCTTATCTTTAAAAATAGATACATTTTTTAATTGTGGATATTTATTTGATAAATAGTTCAATTTATTATTTTTTATAATGTAAAAACTAATAGATGTAATTAAAAGAGTTGAAACAAGAATTATTGAAAAAAAGCTTATCTTATTTATTTTTGAAAAATTTCTAAATGGTTTTTCTATAAAATAAAATGATAAAATACTTAAAATAAAAATAATTAATACTAATGAAGCTTGTAATAAAATATTATTCGAAAATAAACCACTTATTCTTGCAAAAGCAAAAAATGGAAAATGCCATAAGTATAATGAATAAGAAATTAATCCTATAAATACAAAAGGTTTAAATTTAAAAATTTTTTTAAAAAAAATTGTTTTTCTTATAAATAATATAATTAAAGATGTGCCAAATATGGGGAACAAAAGATAAATTGGCATAAATTTTGTATATTTATTAAGAACTAGAGACGGAATTATTATCAAGATAATTCCCATAAATACTAAAAATTCATTTGTTAAAATTTTAAAATCAAATTTTTTCTTACTAACTAAGTATGTTATAAAACCAAATAGAAACTCCCATGCTCTAGATGCAGAGGAATAAAAATAAGAAAAACTAATATTATACTCTTTTACAATAGAATATATGAAGCTAAGTGAAGCTATTATAAACAAATAAGTTAAAAAATACCTTTTAGTAAAAATTGTTAAAAAAATTAATACCAATGGAAATAATAAATAGAATTGAGCTTCTACAGATAATGACCAAGTGTGAAGAAGTGGAATAAATAACGAATTTCCAGCATTATAAGATTGAGAGATATTCCAGAAATAATTATTGGAAAAAAAACTTATTGCAGATAGGAGTGATTTTAAAAAATTTATATAACTAGCCTGATCTAAAAGAAGCCAAGCTCCTAAAAAAGAAAACATAATTACAAATAATAAGTTTGGAACTATTCTTCTTGCTCTTCTTTCAAAAAATCTAATTAAATTAAATTTCTTCAAATACAAATCTTCATAAATAATTTTTCCAATCAGGTATCCAGATAAAACGAAAAAAATATCTACTCCTATAAAACCTCCAGATAAAAATATATGATTGTATATTTTTAATTCTGCATGAAAAATTATTACAAATATTACAGCTAGAGCCCTTAAACTATCTAACTCTTGAAAATATAATTTATTTTTCATCAAAAAAGTTTGTTATTAAATATTTTGATTTAATAATTAAATTAAATTTTGTTTATTTATATTAATCAATTTAAATAGCCTTAAATTTTAATTAATATAGTTTATATAACATATTATGCTAAAAGATTATTCAATTATATCCAAATTTGTTTATTTTTAATAGCACTATAGTTTAGTACATCCTATGAATAAATTTAAAAATAAATTAAAATTAATAATTTACTATGTTTTAGGTAAAATCTATTTCAAGTTTTTTTACAAGAAAAAAATTACTACTAAAAAGTTTCTTTTTACAATCGGAGCACCAAGATCAGGGACATCCATGTTAGGTAATATTTTAAATCAGCATCCTAATATTTTACTTTCACATGAAAATAGGACACTACAAAAAATTTTAGAAAATAATTTTTCATTTAGAAATGCAGTTCAATCTTGTGTTGAACAATCAATTCTTGAGCATGAAAATATTAAAAAAATTAAATTTAGAAATTTTCAATCACGGTGGATTAAAAATACAAACTATAAAAAAGTAGAAAAAGAAAAGATTGAAGTGATAGGAGATAAAAAATCAGGGGGTAATGCTATTTTATACAAAAAATTTAGTGACAATTTTGAAAATTTAATAAAAAAAAATAATAAAATTCTATTTTTGGCTATTATAAGAAACCCTTACAATGCAGCAAAATCATATTTAAAATCTCACCCTCACGAAGTCAAAAATTTAAATGAAGCAGTAGATAAAATTTTAGAGAGAAATTTTTATGCGTTAAAATTAAAAAAAAAATTTAGTGATAGAGTTAAAATAATTCATTATGAAAATTTTTTAAATAACCCTAAAGAAAATATGATCAATATTTGTAGATTTTTAGAAATTAAAGTGAGTGAAAAATGGTTGAATTTTATAAATTTAAATTATCAAAAAAAAAATACTTCATATAAAGCAAATTGTTCTAGTAAAGAATTAACTTATATTAAAAACAAAATAGATCCAGATTACATAAATTATTACAATAAATATTTTTGATTTTTTATAAAAAGTTTATTGAATAATAAATTATAAATAATTTTCTATTTGTATTGTTAAATATCTACCTATAAAAAAAAGAAAATTTTTTTCAGTGCATAAATCAAGCCAATTGAGCTATTAGTACTGGTCAGCTGCACGCATTACTGCGCTTCCACATCCAGCCTATCAACGT
>MDTB01147250.1_pt1 | contig 20141 bp, 13 predicted proteins | sample 811161 | NCBI WGS metagenome assembly MDTB01 (sample SAMN05326650, study PRJNA326480) | marine metagenome | isolation source: seawater | place: Mediterranean Sea | collected 2009 | reverse complement strand
TCCTTTCACAAGTACGGATCAAAAAGGTAATTTTAGAATTGGTGACGGATTGACAATTGATCAAACTACGTCTACAATACGAGGAAGGGATTTTAATAGAGCAATACAAGCACAATTAACACCACTGATATTAGCATTGAAATAAATGGCAATAGCACCCGTAAATAAGTTTATTAATATTTCTGTTCCTGTAGCACCTGGAGCACAAAAATTATATGAAGTTCCTACAGGAACTACTTCATTATTACTTTATGCACAGGTTGCTAATGTTGCCATAGGTGTTACTTATCCGACAGTTACATTTTGGCAAAAACGAGAGAGTAGAAGCACTGGTAATAAAAGAGATATAAGAGTATTAAAAGATGTAGAGATACCACCAAATGATGGTGTAATATTGGTTGATGGTAGAATGGTGTTGGAGAAAACACCATTAGTATTGGATCGTATTTACATACAGGGAACACAACAAAATGTTGGTGTTATAACTGGTGTGGATTATGATGAACCAACAGGTATTGCCACAGTTATGTGTGGTGGTGTTCATAAGTTGAATACTGGTGATCCAGTAACTATGAGTGGAATATATTTTACTTGCGGTACAAAATATACTCCTGGTAACGCAACAACATATAATCCTACTACTGGTCTTCTTGTATTAGATATAGGTACTCATTCATTAGTAACTGGGCAAACTATTAAGATTGCTGACAACGCAATGCAGTTTACTTGTACTCAAGGTAGTGGTACTCATGCTTATCCTAGATCAACAGACTTTTCTAGTGGTAGATCGTTAGTTATTCAAGCAGTTACGGCAACTACTGTTACTGTACAGGTTATTCAATCTCCTCCTTCCACAAATACAACAGTTCATACATTTGTACAAGATAGTGGAGTTCTTGATTCTGTTACAGGTAATAATTACAGTGGAATTACTACAAATTTATTCCCTGATCCACAACAATCTTATACTGTTGATGAAATAATTGATAATGTTGGAACTTCAAAGACTTTCTCTGCTTATCTTGGTAGTTCTAAAGGAAATAAGCATACTTACGAACCAGCACAACATAGATTTGTTCGTGCTAGACCCGAAGCAGTTGAAGTTATTAGTAGTAGTGGTCACTCTGGATTAGATAATTTTACTGCTACTACTGGTACATCATACAATCCAAATACGGGTGTTCTTAGTGTTACAACTACGACTGCTCACCAAATGTCTAATGGAAATAGGGTTAAATTTGCTCTTAATTCATTTACTTTTGAATGTGATAATGATAATAGAGCAACACAACATCAATATCCAAGAGCATCAGACCCTGCTAATGGTAAGTGGTTAGAGGTTTCCAATGTACAGACTAATAGTTTCGATGTACAAGTATTAGATTTAGTTCCATCTACTAATACATCAACTCATTATTGGATGTCCTCTACAGGAAATGGTATAACTAGACAAGGTACTATGTTTAATGTATCTGGTGCTGATTATAATCCTTCGACTGGTGAAATTGTATTGACTATTGGACCAAATAGTTTAGCTAATGGTGATACTATACAAATATATGATAATAGTTTGATATTTACTTGTACTATGGATAACCATTACACAGAACATCCTTACCCAAGACCTACTGATCCTGCCTCTGGTGCAGCATTATCAATGGCTGTTGCTGGTACTAATTCTTCAATTAGGGTCAATGTTGGAAAATCATATTCTGGTGGGTATTTTGCTCCAGTAGAGATGGAGTTCATAGCAAGTATTCTTGAAAATAGTAATGTATAATTATGCCAAGGTATCTTAGTGGTAGAGTAAAAAAGGATCCTCCTGAGAAGTTAGATCCAGAAAGGTATCAATACCTTGGTCTTAACCAAGCAGAACCTACTTTAGGTGATCCTGGTACTAGTGATCCTGTTCCTTCTGGAACTCAGTATCAGTTAGTTGCTGTTCCTGGTAATCCTGGCAAACGATATTGGGTTCCTACTGGTGGTGGATTAATTCCTGGTTCTATTAGTGTATATGATGAAGGAACTATAGTAGGTACTGCTAATAGCATTACTCAACTTAATTTTGAAGGTGCTGCTGTAACTGCTTTTGTAGATGTTCAGAACCCTTCAGGACATCCAGGTATTGCTGCTACTATAACTGTTATTCCAACTACTATTGGTGAAGATCCTCCTGCAGATCCTAATCATGGAGAATTGTGGTGGGAGAGTGATAGTGGAGATTTATTCATATATTTTGTTGATGAAGATGGAACTGGTGTATGGGCAACTGCTAACTCAGGAGGTGGTAATGTAAATCCAGGACCACCTGGACCTGCTGGTCCTCCTGGTCAAACTGGATTAAGTGGTCCTGATGGACCTCCTGGTTTACAAGGACCTCCTGGTAATCCTTCAAATGTAGCAGGACCACCTGGTGATACTGGTCCTCCTGGTGTACAAGGACCACCTGGTCCCGCATCAACTGTAGCAGGACCTCCTGGAACAATTGGACCACCTGGACCTCCTGGTGATGAGGGTCCTCCTGGTCCCGATACTGGACCTCCTGGTGACGCTGGTCCTCCTGGTGATGCTGGACCTCCTGGTGATATAGGTGATTCTGGACCTCCTGGTACAGTTGGACCACCTGGTGATTCTGGACCTCCTGGTACTGAAGCAGGACCTCCTGGTACAATAGGACCTCCTGGTGATGCTGGTCCTGATGGACCTCCTGGTACTGAAGCAGGACCACCTGGAACTGTTGGACCACCTGGACCTGCTGGTCCTGATGGACCTCCTGGTACTGAAACGGGACCTCCTGGTACAATAGGACCTCCTGGTGGTGCTGGTAATCCTGGTCCTCCTGGTACTCAAGCAGGACCACCTGGTACAATAGGACCACCTGGAACTGTTGGTCCTCCTGGTGCTAGTCCTGCAGGTCCTCCTGGTGATCCTGGTGATCCTGGTCCTCCTGGTACAATTGGACCACCTGGTGCTAGTCCTGCTGGACCTCCTGGTACAATAGGACCTCCTGGTACAATTGGACCACCTGGTGCTAGTCCTGCTGGACCTCCTGGTGATCCTGGTGATCCTGGTCCTCCTGGCGATCCTGGTCCTCCTTCAACTACAGCAGGACCACCTGGTACAATAGGACCACCTGGTACAATTGGTCCTCCTGGTAATAGTCCTCCTGGTACAATCGGTCCTCCTGGAACAATTGGACCACCTGGTACAATAGGACCACCTGGTGATGATGGTGATGCTGGTCCTCCTGGTACACAAGCAGGTCCTCCTGGAACAATTGGACCACCTGGTACAATTGGTCCTCCTGGTTCATCTGGAGGTGGAAGCACTCTAAAACCTTTTAATAGATTTGTATATACTGGAGGATTAACTGGATATAGCCCTACATCTGGAGCCGTATTCATTCGTGTCCAACTTATTGGGGGTGGAGGTGGTAGTGGAGCCTTTAATACTACAAGTAATTGGGGTGGTAATCCATCAATTCAAAACTCTACTAATGCAACTTATGGTGGAGGTGGTGGTGCTTACTCTGAGTTATGGGTCAGAGCTTCTGATATAGTTTCTGGTGGAATGGATGGTGGATCTGGAGGATCTGCTGGACAATTCAATGCTGGTAGTCAGTCACAACGTGACGGTGGTGATGGTACTTGGGCTCAGTTCTATACTAATTTCCCATCTGGAGGAATTCTTTTAAGAGCTAATGGTGGAGATGGAGTTGCTGGACATAACAGTGGTAGTTCAAAGACTGGTTCTGGTGGAAGTACTTCAGGTGCTTTTCAAGTTCTTAGTGGTTCTTATTCTTATATGTCTGCTCCAATTTTAAAACCTGGAATGAATGGGAATGCTCAAACTTATGTTGCAAGTGATTCTCGTTTGAGTACTCTTTACTATACTAGTGTTGATGGTGGACTTGCTGGTGATGGTGGTTGGTATTATGGTAAGGGTGGTTATGGTCGTTTTTGTACGACTCAAACTAATACTTCTTCTAATGGATCTGCAGGAACCACTGGTTGTTGTATTATTACAGAGTTCGGAGCGTTTTAATTATGTCTGATTTAATCAAATTAGTATGGGTAGATTCTAATAATAAGGTTGAGAGTATTGCTTATGGAACCACGACTGCTGGATATCTTGGTGATCCAATTTCTATTGCTGATACTACAACTCGTATCGATAAGGGGTATACATACAATAGTGATGGTACTTTTACTGGAGTAGATATTCCATTAGATAGATCAACAGAAGAGCATTTGATCATTCTTAGAACTTGTAGAGATGCTAAACTTGCTGAAAGTGATTGGACAATTTTACCTGATTCCCCATTCAGTGATTCAAAAATAGTAGAATGGAAATCATATAGACAAACATTAAGAGATCTTCCAGCAAATACTTCTGATCCTAGTAGTCCAACGTGGCCAACAAAACCTAGTTAATAATGCCTATAAATTTCCCATCAAATCCAGCACCTGGTGCCACATATGTATTTGGTATTGCATCTTGGCGATGGGATGGGGCTGTTTGGAGAAGAGTTCCTGATCCTGGTGCTCAAGGACCTTCTGGTTCAGCAGGAAGTCCAGGAAATTCGGGACTTACTGGTGCTCCTGGACCTTCTGGTCCTCCTGGTTCTCCTTCTAGTGTAGCAGGACCACCTGGTAATCAAGGACCACCTGGACCTTCTGGTCCTCCTGGTCCAGCATCAACAGTAGCAGGACCACCTGGACCTGCTGGTGGACCTATTGGACCACCTGGACCTGCTTCAACAGTACCTGGTCCTCCTGGACCTGGTGGTCCTCCTGGACCTGCTTCAACTATAGCAGGACCTCCTGGTAATCAAGGACCTCCTGGTATACAAGGTAATCCTGGACCTGCTTCTCAAGTTGCTGGACCTCCTGGTGCTCCTGGTAATGCTGGACCACCTGGACCTCAATCAACAGTAGCAGGACCTCCTGGTAATGCTGGTCCTCCTGGTGCACCTGGTGCTGGAACACCTGGTGCTGCTGGTCCTCCTGGACCTGCTGGTGGACCACCTGGACCTGCAGGACCACCTGGACCTGCTTCGACTATAGCAGGACCACCTGGACCCGCTTCAACAGTACAAGGACCACCTGGACCTTCTGGTCCTCCTGGTCAACAAGGACAACAGGGTACTCAAGGTAATGAAGGACCACCTGGACCTGGATCAACAGTAGCAGGACCACCTGGTAATACTGGTCCTCCTGGTAATGCTGGACCTCCTGGTGGTGAAGGACCACCTGGACCTCCATCTGGTGGTGCTTATCTTGTACCTGCTGGTGGAATTATTATGTGGTCTGGATCTACAAGTAATATACCTACAGGATGGAATTTATGTGATGGTACAAGTGGTACTCCTGATTTAACTGATAAGTTTGTTATTGGTGCTGGTAGTGCTTATTCTGTAGGTGGTGCTGGTGGTAGTAAAGATGCTGTTGTTATAGCTCATAGTCATGATGCTACTGGTACTGCAAGTGGTGGATCACATACACATGATGTTTCTGTAAGTGGAAATCATGGTCATGATGCTTCTGCTTCTGTAAGTGGTAGTTTATCTCATAGTCACGATTTCTCTGGTGGTGGAAATCATAGTCATGATGCGTCTGGTTCTATAAGTGGTAGTACATCTCATAGTCATTCTTTCTCTGGTGGTGGAAATCATAGTCATAGTATAAGTTCTGGATCTCATAGTCATTCTTTCTCTGGATCTGGATCTCATAGTCATTCAGGATCTGCTGGTTCTCATAGTCATAGTGCTTCTGTTAGTGAAAGTGCTCACCAACATACTTCTGCTATACCTTCTGGATCTCAAGGGGTTGACACAGATAGTCATGGATGGGATACTACTGTTGTTTCTGGTGCTGCTAACTCGCCAACTTGGGGAGCAACTACGGGTGCTAGTGTTTCCATCGGCAATGCTAATCCTAGTCTTTCTATTGGAAGTGCCAGTGTTTCTATATCTGGTAGCACAGGTAGTTCTTCATCATCGGGTAGTTCAAGTACTGAATCTGTAAGTATCTCTGGATCTACAGGTGCTGCAAGTGCTGGATCATTAAGTGCTGGTGTTACTGTTGATTCTGAGTCTGTGTCTGTTTCTGGAACTACAAGTAGTGATACTGCAGGTTCAATAAGTGCTGGTGCTACAGTTGATGCTGAAAACGTTACTCTATCAGGTGCTACAAGTTCTGACGGTGGTACATTCTCCTCCTCTATAACTGTAGATCAAGAAGGATCTAGTGGTGCTAATAAAAATTTACCCCCATATTACGCTTTATGCTTTATAATGAAGTCATGATACTTTAACAATATGAAATTTGATGATTTTATCTATGTAAACAAAAATGCTTTGAGTAAAGATGTATGTGAAAAGATAATAATAAAATTTGAAGAAGACGAACGTAAGTGTGTTGGGTATGTTGGAACAACTCCTGACTGTAGAGAAGTTAATACAAAATTGAAAACTTCTACTGATCTGTTCATAACTGATCTGGAAGATTGGAAAGAAATTGACACACTACTTGCTAGATGTGTTAGTGAAAATATACAGAAGTATATTGATCATTCTTTTAAATTTTTTAACAGACTTGATCCAACTCCCAATCCATTCCACCATACAAATTTCACTGATCATGGATATAATGTGAAAGCATATGAACCTGGTGGGTATTTTCATTGGCATGATGATTTTACAATAGATAGGGATTCTCCCAGAATGATTGCGATGTTATTTTATTTGAATGATGTTGGGCAAGGTGGATACACTGAATTTATTAGTGGTAAGAAAGTTAGACCTTCTACTGGGAAGTTGATCATGTTTCCTGCTACTTGGAATTTTATACATCGAGGAGTACCTCCTAAGAAAAATAAGAAGTATATTATATCCGCATACTTGCATCAATAGTATTTTTATAGTATAATGTTATTAATAGAATATTTTCAATGAATGATTTAATACAGATAATAAGAGTACTTGATCAAAATGATCTGGCTGTTATAAATGCTTATATTGATACTTTAAGTTTTTCTGATTCGACAATATTTGCTACTTCTGGTGGTACTAGAACAGATACTAGTATTAGATCTAGTAAAGGTTGTCATTTAGCAGAGGCTGCAGATATGACTAAATTCCTTCATAGTAAAATTAATAAGGGATTAGAAAAATATTACGCTAAAGTTTCTGAAATACATAATTCTTTTAAACATTATCCTGTTCCTTGTGGAAATTCTACTACTTGTTGGAGAGAAGGAATACAGATTCTAGAATATCAAGGTAATCAAGAATATAAGTTTCATCATGATTGTGCCACTGATCCCAATATTCAGGCATATGAGAGAAAGTTATCAATAATTCTTTATTTGTCTGATGGTTTTGAGGGTGGTAAGACTGAATTTTTACATGATTCTTTTAAACCAGCTGCAGGATCTGCTTTGATGTTCCCATCAAATTGGTGTTATCCACATTCAGGACAACCAGTTACTTCTGGTAAAAAGAGGGTAGCAGTAACTTGGTATTATGTTGATAATGTACATTTTCCTAATGTATCCAAGTATGATCCTGTTACAGGGAAGAAGTTGAATTGACATTCTATATAATGTCAGGTATAATATTTAAAAATAGAGGTTTTTATGGAACTTGGTGATAATGAGACAGTTGAAAAAATTGTTGTAGATGTCTGTGCTAGAAAATTTCTTTTGTATAGTGATTTAGGTAGCACTAGACAGGTTGTATGTGAAACCACAGAGCAATTCATGGATGTATTAGAAGTAGTTACTACTAAAGCTGAATCTGAGTTGATTGAGTATGCTGACATATCTGTTGATGTTAAATAGTATTACATAATAACTTTGTATGGCTAAGTATAAAATAGATAAACAATTTTGCTGGTTTAGGAAAAAAAGTATTATTGTTCATATGTATTTTATTAATGGTAAGCCATTTACATTTGACGAATTGCCTGATGGACATCTTGACGATTTAGAGTTACGTAGTAGAGCAGATAAGAATATATGTTTTGAAGATGAGGATTTGTATCAGAATTATTTCTATCTGATAGAGGAACAGATACATCCTGCATTCTTTGAAGTAGAGCTAGAAAACCCCGAAGAACTTCCTGACGAATTAAATGCCACGATTGACGAGGAGGTTGACTAGCTAAATAGACCATAGGAACTTTTGGCCAAAAGTGGAGTAAGATGCCTTTAAATAAATTAGAGAATTTCATAAAGAATACTGAAGGACGTATTCTATATGTAAACCCAAATGACCTTGATGCTACTGATGGTATCGAGAATCAAGGTAATTCGTTAACGAAACCTTTCAAGACTATACAGAGAGCACTGATAGAGTCTGCGAGATTTTCATATTTAGAAGGTAATGATAACGATATAGTAGAAAAAACAACAATATTACTTTTTCCTGGTGAGCATTTAATTGATAATAGACCAGGATTTGGAATTAAAAATGTTTCTGGAGATGCTAGGGCAGTTTCTCCAACAGGAAGTATCAGTACAGCAGGTGCTACAGAGACATTTACTTTAACTTTAAACTCTAATTTTGATTTAACACAAGAAGATAATATACTTTATAAGTTCAATAGTGTTCATGGTGGTGTTGTCGTACCTCGTGGTACATCTATTGTTGGACTAGATTTAAGAAAGACGAAAGTAAGACCAAAATACGTTCCTAACCCAACAGATGATAATGTACCAAATTCTGCTTTATTCAGAATAACTGGTGCTTGCTATTTCTGGCAATTCTCCATGTTTGATGGTGATGAGACTGGATTAGTTTATACTGATAATACTGACTTTGGTGTTACTAATCAATCAAAACCAACATTTTCTCACCATAAATTAACTTGTTTTGAGTATGCTGATGGTGTTAATACTATTGATAGTTTCCAATTAACTGATCTTCAGGTTTACTATAGTAAGTTATCAAACGCATTTAATAGAGCATCTACAAGAGAGATTACTCAAAAGTATCCATTAAACCCAGAAGCATTTGCTCCACAAAGACCTGAGTTTGAGATTGTTGGTGCTTTTGCTACTGATGATAAAGCTATTTCAAGAATTGTTGCTGGTGATGGTGCTACTGCTGGTAGTGTTGTTACTGTTACAACTTCATTACCACATGAACTCAGTTCTGGAACACCGATTAAAGTCAATGGAGTTAATGTAACTGACTTTAATATCTCTACTAAAGTACAAACTGTAATAGATGATAATAGGTTTACATATCAATTACCTTATGTAAGACCTAATCTACCTGCAGGACCTTCTGCTGGTTTAAGTGGTTCTGGTGCATTTATTGCTGTTGAAACTGATACCGTTACTGGTGCTTCTCCATATATCTTTAACTGTTCATTGAGATCAGTTTATGGTATGTGTGGTATGCATGCTGATGGTAATAAAGCAACTGGATTCAAATCAATGGTTGTGGCACAGTTTACTGGTGTCTCGCTACAAAAGGATGATCGTGCTTTTGCTGAATATAATCCTACTAATAGATCTTATGATAAGATATCTTATTCTAAACAGACTGGTGAGAAATTAGCATCTGAATCATCATCACAAATTAATGAAACAGTATATCATTTAAAATCTTCTGCTGTTTATAGGGAAGGATGGAAGACTGTTCATGTTAGAGTATCTAATGATTCAGTTATTCAGGTTGTTTCTGTATTCGCAATTGGATACCACATGCACTTCCTTATGGAGTCGGGTGGTGATGCTTCAATTACAAACTCAAACTCAAACTTCGGACAGTTTGCTTTGGGTGCTGACGGATTTAAAAAGAATGCTTTTGAGAAAGATGATAAAGGATATGTAACTAATATAATTGGTCCTAAAGCGATTACTGCGGATGAATCTAATGTTGAATGGTTACAGCTAGATAAAGTTAGAACTCAACAAATTTATGATGCATGTTCTCCTACTGGTACTAATACTGGTGGAGTTAATCCAGATCCTAATTCAAACGTTGGTACATCAATAAATGTCGCTGACTTTGCTGATAGTCCAAAGAAACGTTTGTATCTTCTAGGACAGACTAACCCATCTATACCACCATCTGATATTGCCCAAGGATTTAGAATTGGTGCTAAATTTGATGAAAAACTATATGTTAATGAAGTTGCTAATGTAGCAACCATTTACATGTCAAATGGTGTCTTAACCAGTACTGAAACAAATACATTGAATGATGGTATTTCATCTGAGAAAGCATATGTATCTGTTCTTCATTCCAATTCAATTAATAATGTTAACCCATCAAAATATGAAATAAGTGATGCTGGTGGTCATCAATTATTGAATGGAGAATCTATAAGAATAATTGCTGAATCTGGTAGATTACCTGAAGGATTAGATCCACATCAAGTATATTTCGCTATCACAAAGGCTGGTGATTCTACTTTAGGGTCTGATGAAATAAGAATAGCATCATCAAGAGCAAACTCTGAATTAGCAACTCCTGAATATATAAAAACTATTTCTGATCATTCTGCAGGTAATTTAAAAATTATTAGTAGAGTATCTGACAAGAAACCTGGTGAGATAGGACATCCAATTCAATTTGATGATACTAAGTATAGATCTGCTATAGAAGATGTAAATAATGGTATTACCATAGCCAATGGAGCAGAATTTAAGACTGTAGTTGGTGGTTGGTTTGTTCATGTTAATTTTGACAACCCAATTAATGCTAAATTAATAGCTCTTACAGGAACGACTGGTGCATTTAGTGGTGATGAAATACCATACTTCACTAGAAAATCTGATAATAGAAGTTTAGATGAGAAACTTTATAAGATTAGATATGTTGTACCTAAAGAATTAGTAGATGCTAAAGATCCAACCGATGGATTCATTTTACAGGAATCTAGTACTGTAAATTATGTTAAAGATGATGATTTTGAGAAAACTACTGTTGGGTTGGGTAATCTAGATCCATCTAATTTTGATGCTGGTTATCTATTAAAACGTAACCCTAGATTCATATCATTCTTAACTTACGATGGTAATTCTAAAATTGCTACAGTTAGAACTGATAGACCACATGATATGAAATCAGGTGAGCAAGTTGTAATTCGTGGTATACAAAGTTCAACTAACCCAACAGGATTATTTGATAAAGAATATAACGGTACTTTCAAAGTAGAAAGTGTAATTGATGATAAGACTTATACTTATAAAGTTATTAAATTAGTAGATGGGGAACCAGTAGGTGATACAATTACTGTTGGTACATATGTCAATATAAGTCACACTAGAAATAGAAGTGTTCCTACATTTGAAAGAAATGATAATAAAGAGAATTTATTCATCTATCGTACAGAAACAATATCACCATACAAATATAAAGTAACCGATGGTATCTATCATCTTTATGTTTTAAATGGTAACAATAAGATGGAGGAGGAGTTTACAAATGCCTCTTATAATCAGAATATTGTTGATCTTTATCCACAATTAGATAGAGATAATCCTGTAGAAAACCCACAGGAAGCACAATCTTATGCAGAGTTAGCACCAATAGGTCAAGTTGTAACCAACGATCTTAAAAAGAGTATTACAAGAGAAACAGCAAATGTTTTCATGAATACTTTTGGTGTTAGTAAAAAAATTGATAGTGTATCTAGTAGTGCTACAAGTCCTGTAATAAGTTTAGATACTGAGCACCAGTTAAATGGATTGAAGCACATTACTAAAACTGATGGTACACAATCATTTACTAGTACTCTTAATGCTTCAGCTCCACATGGTGCTGATGGTACTTATCATAATATAAAACTATTCTCTAGTTCTGTTTCCCCTGCTTCTGCTCCTTGGAAGGGAGCAACTGCTTCTATCACGATTGATAGTCAAGTTGCTATAGCAGTTACAGTCACAGAAGGTGGTTCTGGATATGCTGCTGGTGATGTATTGTACCCAGATTCTTCTGCTACTACTTCAGGTGGTATTGGAGGAGCACCAACTAATACTTCAGTTAGTATTTTAACTGAGCATTTATCAATAGTAGACGATACAACTTATGTTCAAATAACTGGTATAACAACTGGTACTGATTCATATCATAGGGTAAGGGACACTCCTTCAGAGAAACAAATAACACTTTATGATCATGCTGATAATGTTACTATTTTACCTGGACAACAAGCAGTACCATTAGGTAAGTATTCAACTATTGATACTCTTACTACAGGTACTCCAGTTGATAATGTTGTTACTACAACTGTAACTACAACTTCTCCTCATGGTTTGTTGAGAGGAAATGCAATTTGTATTCTTGACACTGCTGATAAAAAGGTCGGTGATTTTATTGTTAATGAGGTTACTCCAAATAGTAATGAATTTAAGATAGTTACTACAGGAGTTACTTTAACTAATCCTCAGTATATTCTTAAGCATGGATTATCTGCTAGTGATGCTATTTCAGGAAAAGCAGGTGAGAATCTTGGTGTAAGGGGTGCAACTCTATATGGTGGAGATACTTTAGTATTAGGTGAGAGTATTGATACTGATCAATCATTTATAGTAAAACTTTCTAATGGTAATGGTGCTAGAGGAACAGTAACAGGAACATATGATGCTACTAATGGATCTCCTGTTCCAACTGGTACGAGTGCTATTACTATTAATTCTGCTGGTAATGGTTATGATTCTACAAATCCACCAACTGTTAGTATTAAGGGTTCTGGAACTGGTGCAACAGCAACAGCAACTGTAACTGCTGGTAAGATTACTGGAATAAATGTTACTGCTGGTGGTTCTGGATATACTTCTACACCTACAGTTTCCTTTATTGATAGTGGTATTACTTTATCGACAGGAAGTGCCAATGAAAAAATTGCTAAGAGATCATCTGTTGAATCTAGATTCCCAGTTGGAACTTACATACAGATTGGAAGTGAGATTTTAAGGATAACTGCTACTTCCTTAACAGGAACTAATGAAGATAAAATATCTGTAATTCGTGGTGCTTTAGGTACAAATATAGCAGATCATAATTCTGGTGTATTAATCAATAAGATTAAACCTCTAGCAATGGAGGTTCGTAGACCTTCTATATTGAGGGCATCTGGTCATACGTTTGAATATCTTGGTTATGGTCCAGGTAACTATTCAACGGGTTTACCACAGATAACCAAGAGAACTCTAACTGAAAGAGAAGAGTTCCTATCACAGTCACAAGAAACATCTTGTGGTACTGTTGTTTACACAGGTATGAACGATAAGGGTGATTTCTACATTGGAAACACCAAGATCTCTGCTGATAGTGGTGAACAAGTCACATTTGATATTCCAATTCCAACTGTAACTGGTGAAGATCCAAGTAAGTTGAGTGTTGTATTTGATGAAGTAATCGTTAAAGAGAGATTACTTGTTGAGGGTGGAGCATCTAAACAGATTCTATCTCAGTTTGATGGTCCTGTTACATTCAACGCTGCTGTAAGATTTAATGCTGATCTAAACTTAACTAAGAAGTTGAGTGTTAAAGATACTGCAACCTTCCTTAAAGATACTGAGGCTACTCTAGATTGTTCTACTAAGTCTCAAAATGGTGGTGTTATTGTTAAGGGTGGAGTTTCTATTCTTAAGAATCTGCTCACTTGTGAACAGATAAGAACATATTATGATCAAGATTCTACTTCTAGTAGTGTAGGATCTATTGTTACTGCTGGTGGTGTTGGTATTGGTAAAGCATTATTTGTAGGAACAACATTAAATGTAGTTGGTGTTACTAACCTTAATGGTGATGTTAATCTTGGTGATGATGTTAATACTGATGAGGTATCATTTAATTCTAAGGTTAATACTAATTTACTTCCATCAACAAATGGTAGTAAAACACTTGGTAATTCTGGTAATAAGTGGGGTAATCTTTTCGCCTCTGCTGCTACCTTAGATTCAGTTAATGTTGTTGGTAATCAAGCATCTATTAGTAAGACTACTGGTGCTTTAATAGTAGCTGGTGGTGTTGGTATTAGTGGAGATCTAAATGTCGGTGGTGACATTACTGCTTATGCTTCTTCTGATGGAAGATTAAAGGATAATCCAGTACAAATTGAAAATCCTCTTGAGAAGGTTTGTCAACTTAGTGGTTATACATTCACATGGAATAATCAATCTACTAAAAATGGTGAGCAAGACACTGGTGTAATTGCTCAAGAGGTTATGGCACTTGGATTGCCTGGTATAACTTCTACTAGAGATGATGGAACTTTCGCAGTTAATTATGAAAAACTTGTTCCTCTTCTAATAGAAGCAATTAAGGATCTAGCAGTTAAACTTGATAATAAAGTTGATAAATAACTAAAAATCATATAAATGGCTAATATTACCAAATCATTTAATTTCAGAAATGGTGTACAGGTTGATGATGATAATCTACTTGTAAATCCATCTGGTCTGGTAGGTATAGGAACCACAATTCCTATACAATCTTTAGATGTCAGAGGTAATGCTTCTGTATCAGGTATGCTTAGTTCTACTGAAGCCATATTTGATACTGCCACAGTAACAGATCTAACCATAGGATCAAATACATTTGGTACTGATAATATAATAGGTGCTGGTGTTAGTATAAGATCTGGTATTATAAGTGCTTTAAGTTCTGCTGGTGTTGTCACATATTATGGTGATGGTGGTAAGTTGGATCATATTCCAACTTCACAATGGAAAGATATTGATGTTGGATTAGGTTATACAAGTATATACAATATAGGAACAGTTGGAGTTAATACTGAAGATCCAAGGTTCTCTCTGCAGGTTGGTGGAAATAATGATATAAACAATTTTATTGATGGTGTTGGTATTGGTTCTGATGGGGCAATTGTTGCTACTGGAATAATTACTGCTAAAACTAACTTTGATGGTAATCTATTAGGTAATGTTCAAGGTGGCATAGGAACCATCACTCAGGTTTTATCCACTAATGCTAGTGTTACTGGTATTATTACTGCTGGTAAGTTAGTAGGTGATGTATCTGGAAATGTGGAGAGTGGAATATCAACTATTATTCAACTTAAATCTACTAATGCTGATGTTACTGGTGTTGTAACTGCTACTACATTTGTTGGTGATGTCAGTGGTGATGTTACTGGTGATGTTACTGGTAATATTACAGGTAATATAGTTGGTCTTGCTGGTACTATTACTAATGAATTGGTGGTATCTGGTGGTATCAGTGGAGTTGCTACTGTTACAACAACTAGATTAGTTGCTGCTAACTCTACTATAGGTCTTTCAACAGCAAGCACATTTAATGTGACTGAGAAACTTGGTGTTGGTATTCCTTCCCCTGCTAATAATGTTGACATATTCAGTTCAGGAAATACTACAGCATCAATAACGGGAACAGATAAGGCAGTAGTTCTTGTAGGACAGAGAGTTGTTACTGGAATTGGTGAAAGTGTTGCTGCTATTAGATTTGGTGCTACATCCAAGACTCTTGAAATTATAAACGGTGATACTGGAGACTTTACTTCTATTATACATGGTGGTGGATTTAGTGGAATAAATACAGGATCTTTCAGATGGGTACATGGAGCTGCTAATACCACATTAATGACTCTTGATCATAGAGGTTATTTGGGTATTAATAAGTCATCACCAGAGACTGCATTGGATGTTATTGGTGTAGCAACATTCTCTAGTGCTGTTAGAGTTAATGGTAATTTAACCGTTAATGGTAATATATTTGGTAATGGTAGTGGATTAAGTAATGTTGGATTAGATCCAATAGTTACTGGAACAAATTTATATAATACTACAGGAGTATCTACTTTCCTTAATGTACAAGCAACTGATATTGATGTCTTTAAGACTATTGGTATAACATCAGTTGCGATTGGTACTGCTAGAGAGAATCATCTTAGTGGTATTGATATTGATGCTCAACGTAGTACAGCAATATTATTGAGAGTTGGTATTGGATCAACTCAACCAGGAACTACATTAGATGTTAAAGGTGGTCCGTTTGGAAGTCTACCAGGTAATGTAAGTTCCGAAACTTTAGTTGTTGGTAACACGTTAGCATCTTGTGCCGTTGACTTCTCTAATGCTGGTAAAGATCTTACAGGAGTTAGTGCTGGTAAGTATTATATGATGCCACCTAAGATAACCACGACTAACAGAAATGCTATATCATCAGGTAATCTTCAAGCTGGAGCGATAATTTATAATACTTCTACAGATAAGTTGCAAGTTTATAATGGACTGCAATGGGTAAACTTACATTAATGGGGGATAATTAATGTCCATTACTGTAACTAAGGAGGGACCATATTTTACTTCTGGTCCTATAAAATTTAGTGAAATTAGAACTAGATTTAAGGAATCCTCTAGTGGATCTATCTCTGCCTCAGAACTTTTTAGAAATACAAATATTACAGATGTAAATCCAATAGTTCCAGACTCTACTGAGAATGATCAAGTAGCGGATGAATTTACATTTTCTGGAGGTAAGTTTACTTTTACTGGAACAAAGACTGATTGGAAAGCATCTTTGATGCGAGATTCTATTAAGAGGTACATAGCAACTCAATCTGGAACAGATCTTAATGCTGATTTTGGTTTATATACTGCTAGTGGTGGAAAAGGTATTGATTGGGATGGACAAGGTGTTGCTGATGCAGCAGGATCTTCAACAGGAAATATTACAAGAAATGTTCAGAAGGCAATAAATGTTACAGGTACTTGTGGTTCTAGTGATAGTGGTGATAATGGTGAACCTAATGGTGGTGGTGTAGGTTCTGGTAAAAAACCTGCTGCTCAGTTAGTCTTACCTAATCCACTTAAAGCAGTTAACGCTACTATTAATAATAGTGGATCTATACAAGGTGCTGGTGGTAAAGGTGGATGTTATACTGATTGGCAAACTAACAGTGATCCAGGTAAAGATGGTGGAATAGCATTAAAGATTGTTCATGAAGGAAATCAGAATGATGGTGTTATAGTTAATAATACTGGTCAAATTCTTGGTGGCGGTGGCGGTGGTGAACAAGGTGAACAAGGTGGTCCAGGAACTACTGGATCATGTAGTTCAACTACAACTACAACATCTAGTGGATGGTATGTGACTGGGGGATATAGCACCTGTGGTGGAGGAGGTGGAGGTTGCGGTGGCGACCAAAGTTTAGGAACTGTTTGTTTCTGGCAAGTAGATTGTGATGGTGACGGTACATTTGATGGCAGTCTTTGTGCTGATGTATGTCAGTGGACTTCAACTTCTACATCTACTACTAACTATGGATCTAGTTCAACTCCAGTACCAGGTAAAGGTGGATGTGGTGGTAACGGTGCAGGATATGGTCAAACAAGACAGGATGGAGCAGCAGGAATTGATGCTGTACCAACAACCTGTTCAAGTGGAAGTTTAGAGGGTGGTTCACAACCTACAGATGGTGGTGATGGTGGTCGTGGTGGTGAACATGGGCAAGGTGGTTCTGGAACTTTAGGAATTACTGGTGATGGAGGAAAGGCTGGTGCTGCTATATGTGGAAAGTATTATGACCTTAGAGGTTCTACTGGAACTCCTAATGTTATGGGAAGAACTGATGGACAGTGTGATGGATCTGCTGGTCCTAGTCCAGATCCACAATCTCCACCAGTGCTAACACTAACAATGCCTGATAGGAATCAGCATGTTAGATTTAATAGACCAGCAACACATTTACATGTAACAAGTAGATCTAAGACTAACCCAACCGTATCCGATGGTCAGAATGTTGAGTTCCAAATAAGATATAGATGGAATGATAGAAGTGGTGATTGGGATACTCATCTTACAAAACTTCAAATTTTTGCTAAAGGAGCAGATCCTGCAACTGCAACTCCAATAAAAGAGTTTGTTAGAAGTGGAAGAAGTGGTGATGTATATGAAACTCTGGAGTTACAACCAGGAAGTTATCCACTTCAATGGGTAGGATTACATCCATTTAATACGGCTAACCATGAATTAGTATTTGGTAATACTATAGGACATAATTGTGGTGGTAGTATGCCTCGTATTACTAACTATGATGCAAACGAGACTGGTTTCTTCCCAGATGATAGAGATGGATTTAATAATCCTGCTAGTGATCCAAACTATGCACGTAGAAATGAAGATTGTATGAGAAGTAATGATCAGCATATTTGGTTAGTTGATGCTGATTGTCAAGATCCAAATGGTGAGTTCCAAATATTACCTAAAATTGGTGGAAGGGGTAATAGTAGTTGGGAAAGATCATATAATCCAGCAGCAGGGCATGATACACAGAATACAGATGGTTCATATGTATATGGTGCTGTTAAGACTATATGGAGTCAGTATATGAGAGATTATGCTGTTACAACGAGTATTACAGATACCAATTCTGAGAGTTCTTTATTTGCTGACGATGCTGTAATGGATTTGAGGATGGAATTTAATCCTAGTGGACAATTAGGTAAGTATATTGTAAAAGCACAGTCAGATAATAATTGTAAATTCTATTGGGGATTTAATCCAGACCCAACACCTAGTAATGCTACAGGTTACTTTGAGACTACCCCATATGATAGTCATGGTGCTTCTTTTGGTGGTGGTATAAAACCTGCTGGATTTGGATCATCTCATGATACTGGACGTATATGGCCATATACAAGTGAAAATGGTAATGGACAATCAAGTTGGTTTGGTGGTTGGTCAGTAGAACTAAATGCTAGTGGTGAACCTAATCAAGGACCAACATATTATGAATTAGATGTAACACAGGATTCTACGGTTTATATTTTAATAAGATTAACTAACAGATTCAGAGCAACTGACACTGATTTATGGGAAATAAATCCTAATGGAATAGGTTTCCAAATATTCAAACCAGGTAGTGATTCTAATACAGTATTAACATCTTTAAACGCAGTGACTGCTAATCCTTTCTTTGGATTACCTGAAGTTGATTGGAATGTTACTAATATTAGGCATGGTACTAATCCAGACTTTTTACAAGGAACTTCTGCAGCAAGAAAGACAGTTGGAACTAAATTCCCATATATTTCTGATGATTTATTCAATGGTCAGGTAAATGATGTTGCTAGTGGTACTGCTCAAATGTTACCACAGTGTAATAATGATGGAACACCTCATGGGTTTGGTAATAATACAACCGTTGGTATGAAATATTTGTTTAGAGCATATAATACTCAAGGTCTTGTAGAGAAGGAAATTACAATAAACTAAGAACAGTACAGAAACTGTCACATAGACCTTTACGAACTAGATTAGTTGTACTATAATAGGTTTATCCACAAGAAAACCAATGCGTTGTAAAGTTGAACTCTTTGTTGCTGGTACTGTCTTTAAAGAAGAAGTAGTAGCTAGAAACTATCAAGAGGCAAGAGAAGTTGCTCTTGCTAGAAATCCTAACGCAAGGGTAGTTTCTGTAACTGCTGTATTTTAAATGGTACTAGAATATATTGCCGATACCTTTGATTACAAACCAAGGGTATTGGCACTCCTAAAGGAGGATGCCTATCGTAAGGGTGACTATACTCTTTCGTCAGGTAGAAAGAGTGAGCATTATGTTAATTGTAAACCAGTATCATTAAATGGTAAAGGTTTGACATGGATCTCGTGTATGATTCTTGAGCATATTGATGAGGATGTTGTAGCTATCGGTGGACTCACATTAGGTGCTGATCCATTAGTTTCTGGTGTTGCTACTGTTGCTTTCAATGCTTCTAAGGGAACACTTAATCTTGATGCTTTGATTGTTCGTAAGGAACAGAAGGGGTATGGTGCTAATGCGTGGATAGAAGGTAAACTACCACCAAAAGGATCTAAGGTACTTGTATTAGAAGATGTTACTACAACAGGTGCTTCTGCTGTAAAAGCAGTCGAGAAATTACGTGATGCTGGTTACGTTGTAGATCGTATAGTGACCATAGTTGATCGTCAGGTAAACGGTGAAGCAGATACTAACGTGCTTGCTGCTAAGTGTGAACTTATTAGTTTATTTACTTTGGATGAATTAGTAAATGATGTTGATGATCCAGTATCATCTGATTGGAGGGAATGGAAAAAATCATGAGATTAACACAAGAAGTGATTGAGAAGATTCAATTAGCAATGACTCATACCAAAATGAATGGTGAGACTAATT
>MDTB01021964.1_pt1 | contig 20141 bp, 19 predicted proteins | sample 811161 | NCBI WGS metagenome assembly MDTB01 (sample SAMN05326650, study PRJNA326480) | marine metagenome | isolation source: seawater | place: Mediterranean Sea | collected 2009 | reverse complement strand
TTAGTTTCTATTTTAAATGGAAATAAAGATTTTCTTAAAAATGTAAATAATTTAGAAAGTCATATAAAAAAGCATTATCAATGGTCTCAAATTTTTAATCGTAAAGCTGCTTGTATTTTATCAATTTATGAAATGAAATAATTTTAATCTAATGCAAATTATACATATTAATGACAAACTAGAAGAATCTGGTGGTACAGAAACTTATATTAGAGATTTAATTCCTGCACTTCAAAAACAAAACATAAATACTTTTCTGTTATCAATGAAGTTGATTAATAGTGTATTAATAATTGAGTCATCAAAAAACAAATTTAATTGGAGTGGAAAAATTAAGAATTTCAAAGAATCAAATATTTATAAATTTGTAGACCAAAATACAGTTTTTCATGTTCATAATCTCAAAGAACCAAAAATTATGGAATTGCTTTTTAAACTTGGTCCTGTGATCCGTCATTTACACACAACTTCTATTTTTTGCCCTGGTAACGATAAATTTTGGTCTAAAAATGAAGAGTTGTGTAAAATAAATTTTGGCTATAAGTGTGTTTTAAATGCGTATATAAAAAAATGTTGCAACAGGCATCCAAAAAGATTACTCAAAGCCTTTGCAAATACGCACTACGAAGTTAATAAGGCAAAAAATAAATACTCATCTTTTATTGTTAACAGTTCTTTTTTGTACGATGAGGCAATTAAAGCTGGTTATAAAAAAGAAAAGATCAAACTTATCTCATATTTTACCAATTTAACTCCAAATTATAATAGTACGAATAAAACTCCACCTCAGATTACTTTTATTGGAAGGTTATCAAATAGAAAAGGTGTTAACTACTTAATCGATGCCTTTGCTTTAATTGTTAAAAAAATTCCAGCAGCAATCTTAAATGTTGTAGGTAGGGGCCATAGTGAAAAAGAATTTTTTTTACAGGCCGATAAATATAGTTTTAAGAATTCAGTTAGATTTATAGGTTGGGGAAATAAAAATTTGATTAATGATTATATTTTAAAATCAACAGTCGTAGCATTCCCATCAATCTATCCAGAAACATTTGGAATTGTAGGCATTGAAGCCATGATAAGAGGAAGGCCAGTAGTTGCATTTGATGTAGGAGGAGTAAAAGATTGGCTAAAAAATAATGAAAGTGGTTTACTTGTTAAAGTAAAAGATACAGAGGGATTCGCAAACTCTATAATAAAAATTTTAGAGGACAAAGCATTAGCCAAACAGATGGGAAAACGTGCTAGAGAAATTGCCAAATTACAGTTTTCTGAGAAAATTCATTTAAAAAAACTTGTTGAAAGCTATAAAAATGCCCTCTCGTAATAAAATTATTAATTAATTTATTAATAAATAATTATTTTTATTGATCAAATTTATTTAAAAATATTTACTTATAATATTGTATGAAAATATCTTTATTCACAAATGGAATTTATCCTTATGTTTTGGGAGGTATGCAAAAACATTCATTCAATTTAGCGAAATATTTTGCTAAAAATGGTATTTATGTTGATTTATATCATTATGTTCACTTTGACCAACCTTTAGTAAAAAATTTAAATTGTTTTTCAAATGAAGATTTAAAATTCATTAATAATATTTGTTTACGTTTTGATAAACCACAAAAATATCCAGGACACTATATTTTTAGATCATATAATTATTCAAAAAAAATTTATAAAGAATTTCTTAATAAAAAAAGTGTAGACTTTGTTTATGCTCAAGGTCTTACAGGTTGGTTTTATAGTATTCAAAAAAACAATAATAATTATCATCTACCTCCAATTGCAGTAAATTTTCATGGTTTAGAAATGTTCCAAAAAGCTGCCTCATTTAAAGAAAAGTTAAAACAACAATTATTTAAAATTCCTGTTAGAAATATTAGTAAACTAACCTCATTTAATTATTCTCTTGGCGGGAAACTATCATCAATACTAAAGGAATTTTCTAATAATCAAAAAATAATTGAAAGACCTAATGCAATTTCAAAAGATTGGGTATTTGATCCTTATATTCATAATAAAAATAAAGTTAGAAAATTTGTTTTTTTAGGTCGTTATGTCAGGCATAAAGGGATCGAGGAACTTAGCAAAATAATAAAAAATTTAATTAATTCTCATGATTTAGAAATAAGTTTTATTGGGCCCATTCCTAAAAAAAAACAAATTATTAATAAAAAAGTTATTTATCATGGCGAAATCAAAGATAAAGTTGGAGGCTCTATTAAAATTAAAAAAATTTTAAGAAATTCAGATTTCTTAATTTGTCCAAGTTATGCCGAGGGGATGCCAACAGTTATCTTAGAAGCAATGGCAAGTGGTTGCTCAATAATTGCATCAGATGTTGGAGCAGTAAGAAGCATGGTTGACGAAAGCAATGGTTGGCTCATTTCACCTGGCAATGAGAAAGAGCTTAATAAAATTATTCTAAAAGCCTTATATATTGACGAATTAGAGCTTGATAAAAAAAAAAAAAATTCAATAGATAAAGTTAAAAAAAATTTTATTTGGGATAAAGTGATAGTTGATATTATTAATGATTTAAAAAATTTTAATTTAGAAAATATTAAAGATTGATTATTATATTATAAAAAAAAATAAATTAAAAAAATTTTAAATAATTAAAATTACACTTATGATTAAAAATATTTAAAAGACAATTTAAAAATGCTTTATTAACTTAGAATTAATATTAAAAATGAAATTTGTTTTTCTTCATAGAAAGTTGTCACCTTACTGGGCTTCATGTTTATTAAAATTAAAAAATAGTGGATGTCAAAATTTAGTTATTTCCTATTCGTTTCAAAATATAGCACCGTTTGAAATAGAGAGTATTGAAAAAATAGGCGAAATAATAGACAGATCGCTTATTCATAAATCTAGTATATTAAAAAAAATTAAAAAATTTAATCCTGACGCTATAATAGTTTCTGGATGGAAGGACAGTTTATATATAAAAATTTGTCGTTATTTCAAAAAGAAAAATATACCAATAATTTTAACTTTTGATACCCAAACAAATGGAGGTTTTAACAACAGATTATTTAGAGGGAAATTTATTTCCAAAATTATCATTTTCTATTTGAAAATTTATCTTAGAAACTTAGTTGATAAAGTTTGGGTGCCTGGAAATAAACAAATAGAATTCGCAAAAAAACTAGGTTTTAACAAAAAAGATTGCTGGGTTGGTCTTTACGCAAGCGATTTAAATAAATATAAAAAAATAAATATTCTGAGAAATAAATCAGAGTATGAAAATAAAGATCATTCATTCTTATTTGTAGGAAGATATATAAAGGACAAAGGTTTAGATGTACTTTATGATGCTTATAAATATTATAAATCAAATAACAAAAAACCTTGGAAATTAATTTGTGCAGGTGGAGGAGATTTTCCATTCAAACAAAATAGTTTAGGAATTGAAAATAAAGGTTTTATTCAACCAAAAGATATCAATAATTTATTTTTAAAAGCTTCAGCACTTGTTTTGCCAAGCACATTTGAGCCATGGGGGGTTATAGTTCATGAAGCAGCAGCTTCTGGACTACCAATAATTATTTCAGATGTTTGTGGTTCTAGTGAGCATTTAGTCAAAAATGGGATTAATGGATATATTTTTCCCTCTGGCGATTTTATTTCGCTTGCTTACAAGATGAGAGTTTTATCAAATCTTGATAAGAATGAACTACAAAGTATGGTCAATCATAGTTTAGAAATTTCAAAACAATATTCCAGCAATAAATGGGTTAAAACTTTATTGGAAGGTCTGCGCAATAATTAATATGAATAATATTGATTATAAATATATTTTTAATTTCCAACTACTACCTTATCTTGTTGCATTCACCGTCTTTTCCACTGAATTATTTAAACATTTCTTTTTTAATTCTTATTTTGCTATTGATATATACTTAATATTAATATCGATTCTAGGTCTTTGTTTTATAAAAAAAATTAATAAAAAATTAATAATTATTTTTACTTCAATTATTTTTATTTTATTTGTCAGTTTTATAGTTTTGAATTTATATAATTATAGTATTGAAAACTTAATTAGACAAGGAATTGGAATTTGTTTGGTCTACTTAGGTTTGGGCTCATTATTAACTAGAATAGATAAGGTAATTTTGATTAGAGCTTATATGAACATATCTCTATTTGTAGCTTTAATTGGTATTCTACAGTGGCTACTTTCTTATTTTGCAATTATGGATATTTTGATTAAAGTTCCAGGACAGATGGACTCAATTTTTTATGAGCCATCACATTATGCTATAGCTTTAGCACCTGCATTATTTCTACTTAGTAGAAGTTTTTTTTTAAATATGTCTTTAAAAATATTCATTAAAACTTCATTAATTGTTTTCAGTTATTTGATAACATTTTCTCTAGCTGCATATTTGATATTGTTAGTTGTTATAATATACTTTTTTATTATTGAAAAAAAATTAATTTTTATAATTTTACCTTTTTTTTAATTTCAACTTTTTTTATTAACAACATTAAACTTACTGATGATAAAAAGGCTCTCTTATCTCTACCTTATAAGTTAAATGAATTAAACCTTAAAATAGAAAATTTGTATAATAATTTTAAAAATATAAACAGTTTAAATGAAATAGAAGTTCCAAAAAACCTAACAGCATTTTCATTTTTCATAAATTTAAATACTGCACAAACTACAATAAATTCTGGAAGAATTTTAGGCAATGGTTTTGGTAGTCACTCTCAAGTATTATTAGAAACTGCTCCAATGAATTTTAGAAACACTTATTATTTTGAAAATCAAATTTTTAACTCTAATGGATTTAGTTTATTAATAAGAGTAATTTCAGAATTTGGTTTACCCGGAATAATTTTGTATATTTTGTTTGTAGCGAAAGGAATATTTCGTAACCCATACAGTCAAAATATCTATGATATTTGGTGGATATTAGGTTCGGTACATTTGATAACTTTGGCTTTTAAAACAACATCTTTTATAGATAATGGTACACCAATGTTTATATTGGTCCCACTTCTAATGAATAGGTATTTCTTAATAAAAAAAAACAATATAGTTTTAAGATTTTAATTTTTATTTCTTTATATTTAGGTATTTTTTAGGATTAAATGAAAATTTTACATGTCATTAGAGATCTTTCGGCAAGTTCTGGTGGTCCAGTGAATGCATTAATAGGTCTAGTTGAATCTCAAACTAAGTTTGGTCATGAAGTTAAAATATTAACAACTAATTTTGATATTAATAAAAATGAAATTGCTTTAAAAAAAAATGTAATTTCTGTACCATGTAATTGGAGTAAATGGAGATACTCTTTTCAATTTAAAAAAAATCTAAAAAAACTGATTCATTGGGCTGACGTAATACATATACATATGATTTGGGAGTACCCAAGTCTTGTAACCGCTGTAACTGCAAGAAAATTTAACAAACCTTTTCTTCTAAGACCTTGTGGTGCTTTAGAAAAAAGATCACTTAAAATTTCAAAGTTGAAAAAAAAATTATATCTAAAGTTTTTCTCTAAAGCTCTTTTTAATTTTCCATGTAAATTACATTATGCTTCTGATGATGAAAAAATAAATAGTTCAACATTTGGTGCAACTAAATCAGTTGTCGTAAATAACGGAATAGTTAGTAGTGCAAAAAAAAATATATCTAAAGAAATATTCTACAAAAAATTTCCATCTCTCAAAAACAAAAAAATTATACTCTTCGTAGCAAGAATTCACCCAATTAAAAGACCAGAGTTAGCAATTTTATCTTTTTATAAAATTTATAAAAAATTTAACGATAGTGTTCTTGTAATTGCTGGACCTTGTGAAGAAAGCTATTTACTAAAATTAAAAAAATTAATTAATAATCATCAATTAGGTAATAGAGTTATATTTACTGGATTATTAAAGAATGATTTACTTTATTCTGCTTATTCTGTTTGTAATTTATACTTATTGCCCAGCCTACAAGAAAGTTTTGGTATATCAGTTGTTGAGGCGATGGCAGCATCTAAACCCGTCGTTATAAGTAAAAATATTGCTATAGCTAACTCTATATTTAAAGCTGGTGCAGGATTCGTTTGCGATGATAGTGTATACTCATACTCACAAGCTATAGAAAAATTACTTAGTTCAAATTATTTACAAGAGGAAATGGGGAAAAAAGCAAAAAAATTACAATTAAACTTTTTTGATTGGGAAATTCTTTCAAAAAAATTAGATTCTGTATATTTAGATTTAATAAATGAATTTTAATCAAACAAATATTTTTTATGGTATTGATGTTTATAATTAATTCTTTATTTTAATAAAAATCAATTTACAGTAAATTTAATGTATATACTTGGCTTAAATGCATTCCATGCTGACTCTTCAGCCTGTCTTTTCAAAGATGGAAATCTTGTTGCAGCAGTTGAAGAAGAAAGATTTCGTAGAATTAAGCACTGGGCTGGGTTTCCAAGTGAATCTATCAGATGGTGTTTGTTTAAAGAGGGTATTAAATTAAATGAAGTTGATCATATTGCTATTAACCAAGACGATAAAGCAAATCTTTTTAAGAAAATAACTTTCACCTTAAGAAAAAGGCCTAATGTGGGAATGCTTTTAGATCGTTATAAAAACAAAAAAAAAAGATCAAACTTGGAGCAATACTTAAACAACAGTTTTCCCGAAACAAAATTTAATGGAAAAATTCATTTTGTTGAACATCATATAGCTCATCTTTCATCTGCTTTTCATGTTTCACCCTTCAAAAAAGCTGCGGTGGTATCAGTGGATGGATTTGGAGATTTTGCAAGCACTGCTTGGGGATCAGGTTTTGGAAATAAAATAAATGTTGATAATCGTATTTATTTTCCACACTCTCTAGGAATTTTTTATCAAGCTATTACACAGTTGATTGGTTTTCAGAATTATGGTGATGAATATAAAGTTATGGGATTAGCGCCATATGGCAAACCTTCTTATTTGGATAAAATGCGTGAAATAGTAAATTTACAATCAGATGGTAAATTTGAATTAAATTTAAATTATTTTAGACATCATAAAGAAAAAATTGAATATGAGTGGGAAAATGGTTCTCCTACATTTGGACGTTTATTTTCTATAGAACTTGAAAATCTTTTGGGACCTGTAAGAGATGAGAAATCAAGTATAACACAGCACCATATGGATATAGCCCAATCAGCACAAATTATGTATGAAGAAGCATTTTTTAACATTTTAAACCACTTACATGATAAGTATCATTTAGATAATTTAGCTATAGCTGGGGGTTGTGGAATGAATTCGGTAGCAAATGGAAAGGTATTATTAAATACTCCATTTAAGAAAATATATATACAATCAGCAGCTGGTGATGCAGGGGGTGCTATAGGCGCTGCCTTAACTACCTTGTTTAATGTTGATAAAGATCAAACTAAAAAAAAAATATTACCTCACAGTCATGCATATTGGGGACCTTCTTTTAAAGATGAGGAAATAGAAAAAGCGATAAATTTGAAAAGAGATAAAATTGAGATTGAAAAATGTGATATAGATTACTTTTCTAATAATTCTGAATTAATCAAAAGAACTGCAAAAGAAATTGCAGAGGGTAAAGTTATTGGGTGGTTTCAAGGATCTATGGAATGGGGCCCTAGAGCTCTTGGTAACAGAAGTATAATTTGTGATCCTCGTCGTTCTGATATGAAGGATATCTTAAATATAAAGATTAAAAGACGTGAGTCTTTTAGGCCTTTTGCGCCATCAGTACTTCAGGACGAAGTTGAAAACTGGTTTGAGCAGCATCATGAAGTGCCATTTATGATGCAAGTTTATCAAATTATAGAGAATAAACGTGAATTTATACCAGCCGTTACACACGTTGATGGTTCTGGACGTTTGCAAACTGTAAATCAAAAGGATAATTCACTTTATTATGATTTAATAAATGAATTTAATATTCTTACTGGTATTCCTATGGTTTTAAATACGTCTTTCAACGAAAACGAACCTGTTGTTTGCAAACCTGAGGAAGCTCTTGAGACTTTTCTACGTACAAAAATGGATTTGTTAGTCATGGGTAAGTGGATGATAAAAAGGAAAAATAAATCTTGAAAATATCAATAATTACAGCAACCTTTAATTCTGCAGAAAAGATTGATCTTTGTTTAAATTCTATAGTGTCACAAACATATACTAACTTCGAGCATATTATAATCGATGGGAATAGTAACGATAACACTATAGAAAAAATTAAAAACTATCCCTACAAACCTTTTAAAATTATTAGTGAAGAGGATAATGGAATTTATGAAGCTCTTAACAAAGGAATAAAGTATGCTAATGGGGAAATAATTGGATTTTTACATTCAGATGATTTTTTTGCAAACAATGAAGTTTTACAAAACATAGCTGAAACATTTAAAAATAATAAAAATATAGACGCAGTTTATGGAGATCTTGAATATATTAGTCAAAAAAATATAAGTAAGACCATAAGGAAATGGAAAAGTTCACCATTTAAATTAAATCTTTTAAAAAATGGCTGGATGCCTCCACATCCATCTTTGTATGTAAAAAAAAAAATTATTAATTCTCTTGGTGGATTTGATACTAGCTTTAAAATATCAGGAGATTATATGTTTATTTTAAAGATATTTTCTCAAGCTAATTTTAATTCTAAATATGTTCCTAAGGTATTTATAAAAATGAGAACTGGTGGTTTGAGCAATAAATCATTTACAAAAATTATTTTAAAATCAAAAGAAGATTGGATTGCTCTTCGTAAAAATCAATTTGGATTTTTAAATTCATTTAAAGTTCTTTTATTTAAAAATATATCTAAGTTAGCCCAATTTTTTTAAACTTATATCTATTTAACCTACTTTAAGTAAAGGTTTATGGTTATTTGTATATTTTCTGAATAGAATTTTATTAATAAATAAATTAGTTTAATATTTAAAAATGTTTAAAATGTTCTCAGCTTAGCTGTTTTTTCTTTTATTATTATTATTTTTAATTTGGATCATATTATTTAGCAATACAGTTAAATATTATTTAGAAGGTGGAAAAAGGTTTGAAGTTCTGAAGAGTGTTGTATTTTATATAAATGAAATTCCAACACCCTTAATTAATATGGTAAAATCCAAATTTTTGAACCCAAATAAACCACCCATTTTTACAAAACACAAAAATAAAAATAAATTTGAGCAATATATTGAAAAAAGAAGAAATGCTCTTTTAGTATTACCGAGATATGATCACAGTGAAAGTAAATCAATTGTTGAAATTGTGGATCTAAATAATTTTGAAGTAATACATACTTATCAAGATGATATTAGCGAAATGAATAATCGGGTTAAAAATGTTTCAGAATTTTCCAAATTGAAATTTTCTGACTCTCCAACAAGATTTGAATATCGACATCCATTAATATTAGATGATGGATCTTTAGTCAGCGACAGTGACTATGCAATAGAGTTTAAAATCGATTTATGTTCAAATCTCATATGGATCAATGATCAAGAAGAGTTTCATCATAGTAAAATGTTAGATAGCCAAGGTAATATTTGGATACCAGGTCAAATGAAGCCTCAATCTCTCAAATATGTTGGTAAATATTCAATGAATGACTTTAAAGATGATTCCGTTGTTAAAATAAATTCTAATGGCAAAATACTTTTCAATAAAAGTGTTACTGAAATTTTAATAGAAAATAAAATTTTTCCTGAAAACTTTGCGATTAATTCTTATTTATCTGGTGAAAAAGATCCAATACATTTAAATTATATTGAGCCAGCATTAGCTGATACTGAATATTGGAAGCAGGGTGATTTATTTTTAAGTCTTAGACATCAATCCTCAATTGTTCTTAATAGGCCAAGTACAAATAAAATTATTTATTACTTAACTGGTCCTTTTTCACAACAGCATGATGTAGATATTATTTCTGATAAAGAAATCTCAATATTTAATAATAATAACTTTGTTGTTGATAATAAATATTCAGAAGTTATTATTTATAATTTTGAGTTAAATAAATATAAAAAATTGTTTAATGATAAGTTGCAGAAATAAAACTTTAAAACAGTTACTCAAGGATCTTCACATATTTTTAAAGATGGTGCATTAATGGTTGAGGAACAAAATCATGGTCGAATTATCTTATTTAATAATAAGGGAGAAAAACAATGGGAATTTGTAAATAAGGATAAAAACGAAAATATTGGTTTTCTTAGCTGGAGTAGAGTGATAGAAGATGAAAAGTTCATCAAAGAATATAAATCATTATTAGAACGTAAAAAATGCCCAAATTAATTTTAGTAATTTTTTTGTTTTTTCTAATAAGTAGTTCATCACATGCTTATTTAGGCCCAGGAGTAGGAGGAGGAATAATTGCTGCTACTATTGGACTTATTGTTGCGATTTTAGCTGCAATATTCGGGTTAATTTGGTTCCCAATAAAAAGAATAATCAAGAAAAGAGCAAAAAAAAAAAATCAACAACAAAATCAAGTTGATTAATCAATTATTATTAATTTGTACTGCTATAATTGTCTATGAATATTTAACATTTATTAATTTGAGAAGAATTGTTCAATCAAATTTAAAAATTTTTAAAAAAATATTTAATTTATTTAAATTTAAAACAGTATCAGATTTTAGAAAAGAAAAGCTAATTTTAAATTACTCAAAGTCATTATTCTTATTATCAATTAAAATATTAATTATTATATTTTCGATATTAATTTTTATTTTTGGTATTAATTTATTATCAGGTTCATTTTTAAAGTTTTTAATTTCTACTGTGGGTATTGTTGAGTCATGCACAGTTTTAATAATTTATCATTTAATAAGAAGAAAAACTCATGCAAAATTATAGAGCAATTCAAAAATTCTTACATGATTTTGTATTAGGCAATAAATTTATAAATAAATCATTATTTGAACTTGAAAAAATTTTTTATTTAAAAAATAATGATATAATAAATCAAAATCATATTTTTATTTCTGGTTTACCAAGATCGGGTACTACTAGTATACTGAATTTTCTTTATTCTTTTCAGAATTTTGCGTCACTAAAATATAAACATATGCCATTTATATTATCTCCAAATTTAATTAAAATATTTCACAAAAAAAGTATACCTCTTAAAGAAAGACTGCATGGGGATGGTATTAAATTTGATAATAATAGTCCAGAGGCCTTTGATGAAGTATTTTTCAACAATGGAGAGGAATTTATAAGAAATGAATTATTAAATTATATTAATTTAATTTTAAACTCAGAAAGAAAGAAAAAATATTTAAGTAAAAATAACTTAAACTTTAAAAGAATAGATTTGATAAGCTCGTTGCTACCTGACTCAATTTTTTTAATCCCTATTAGAGAACCAGCCCAACACTCATATTCACTTTTGAGACAGCATTTACACTTTAGTGAATTACAAAAAAAAGATGATTTTATAAGAAGATATATGAGATACTTAGGTCACAATGAATTTGGCCTAAATCATAAACCTTGGAATAATTCTGTTAAATTTAAGGATTTAAATAATATAAATTATTGGTTAGAGCAATGGAATTTATTTTATAAAAATATCTTAAATAATTATCAAAATTATAAAAATTGTTTTTTTGTAATCTATGAAGAATTATCTAATGAAAATTATATTAAAAATTTATTAAAAAAAATTAATATTAACCAAAATAAAAATATTGATTATGGTTATTTCAGTAATTCTAATAAGGAAAAAATAAATTTAGATTTGGATAAAAATAGTTTAACAGATGCAAAAAATATTTACGAAAGTTTTATTAAAATAGCATTATAATATCAATTCACTTAGATTTAATTAAAAATTTACTTCTAAAAATAAAAAAAATTACAAATAAAAACATAAATAATATTAGAGAAAATAGTGATCCAAAAAAATTAAATACAATGTACCCTAATAGAAATAAAAATATGTTAGTAATAAAAATCAAGAAATTTGTAGTAGGAATTGACTTTGTTTTTTTGTGTAAATAATGATGTAGATGATCTAATCCTGGCTTAAACGGATTTTTATTGTTTATTATACGCTGCAAATTAACTGACAAAAATTCATATACAAATATAGCAACTGACCATGCAAGCAAAATTGGGTGAGCTATATTATTTATTGAAAAATAAATCAGTAAAAAGGATGTAATAAAACCAAGTAATAGACTTCCGCTATCTCCCAAGAACAATTTTGGAAGTTTAAAAAAAGAAAAATTGAAAAATAAAAAAATGATGATTGGAATAGAAATTAAAATTAAAAATAAATTTATATTTTCATCAGTTGACAAAAAGTATAAAATTATGAGTACAGAAATAAATGTTAAACTTAACGAACCGTCAATTCCATCAAAATAGTTAAAGGCATTAATTAAAAGCAATACACATAGTAGAGAAAATGGTATTGAAAAACTGCCTAGACTTAATTTAAAATATTCATAGTCACCAATTTGGGTTAGTTTTATATTTTCAAATACAATTAAATAAAAAATAGGAATTACTTGGAGGCTCAATTTTCCTCCGGTATTTAAATTATATTTATCATCAATAAGACCTACAATTGATATTAAAAATCCAATAGACAATATCAAGTTAAGACTATTACTTGTAAAATTAAATAACTGTAACGCAAATAAATAAGCAATACTTATAATAATACCACCTGTAAATGCAGTTGGTTTAGAATGAATTTTTCTATTTGAAGGGATATCAACCAAATTAAATTTATAAGATAAAAGAGTACCTGAAAGTAATAAAAAGAAAATTATAACAATATACAAAAATGTCTTATCATACATAAAGAATTAATAGGCAAAATAACATTATATGACTTATATTAAATCTTTTAAAGCTCTAAATATATAAAATTTATAATTTTATATTAAATGTTCATAATTTAAAATAAGTATTTTCATCATATATTTTTTAAATTAATAGTATATCAAAATGATATTAGACTCGAAATTAGAAAAATTTATTTTTTACAACGTACCTGTTTTTTTATTTTCCTCATTACCATTTTTTTTAATTACAGGACCTTTTTTAAGTGATTTAAGTATATCTTTAATAAGTTTATTGTTTTTAATTTATTGTATTAAAAAACAAAACTTTTCATATTTTAGGAATAAGTACTTCTATTTTTTTCTAGTATTTTGGTTATATCTTATATTTAATACTCTAATTAACAACTTCAATTTAGACTCTTTTAAAATTTCTTTTTTATATTTTAGATATGGAGTATTCGCCATTGCTCTAGCAACACTTTTAAATTTTGATTATAAATTTTTAAAATACTTTTTTTATTGTATCCTGATTTGCTTTTTTGTTTTGATAATAGATGGGTTTTATCAATATTTTTCTGGAGAAAATCTACTGGGTGTTAAAATTCATAAGAATTTTAGAGTTTCTAGTTTTTTTGGAGATGAGTTAATTTTAGGAAGTTATTTATCTAGATTATGGCCAATTTTATTTGGATTATCGTTATTTTTTGTAGATAAGAAAACTAAAATATTTTTATTTGTTGTCTTAATTTTCATTTTATCTGAGGTATTAATTTTTTTAAGTGGTGAAAGGGCATCATTTTTTTTTATTAATTTATCATCTCTATTTATTATTTTATTTTCAAAGAAATTAATAAAATTTAGAATTGTTATACTTTTATGTAGTTTAATGGTCATAATATTTATAAGTTTTTTAAATCCTGGTGCTAAAGAAAGAATTATTGATAAAACAATTAATCAAATGATTTTAGAAAAAAGTCAAAAAGAAGAGAAAATACATATTTTTTCAAAAGCTCACACCCAACACTATATTACGGCGTATAAAATGTTCATGGATAATAAATTATTTGGTGTTGGTGTTAAAAATTTTAGAAATTTTTGTGATGATAAAAAATATAATGATGGATATTACTCATGCTCTACTCACCCACATAATACTTATATTCAAATCTTGGCAGAAACAGGGATATTTGGATTTTTATTTTTGATTTTTGTTTTATTTTATTTTTGTAAACATTTACTGTTTCATGCTTACCATAAGTTTAAAAAAAATTCATATTTTAATGACTTTGAAATATGTATTCTTTCTGGTATTGCAATATACTTATGGCCGTTTGTACCAACTGGAAGTGTATTTAATAATTGGTTAAATATAATATTGTTTTTGTATTTTTCATTACTACTTTGGGAAAGAAAACCTGTTTTAAATTATTTTAAAAAATAAAATATTTTATAACCCCATTTTTCTTCTACAAAAATTTCTTCTTTTTTAAATTGTGAATTGAATAAGTGGGTACAAGGAGATGTATTGTAATAACATAGCCCATCTTCTGAATAATAAAAGCCTATAATGTTGTTTATTTTAATTTCAAACAAACTCTTTTTTTCGTTATTTTTTGTATCTGAATATATTTTAGGCCATGGGCTTAAATTGTAATCATTATTAAAATTTTTCGATATTCTTATAACATTCTTTGAAAATAAGATTATTAGAAGAAAAATAATTAAATAACTGATAGTTTTTTTTAATTTTAAAATATTAATTGTTAAAATTTTGTTCCAGCAAATTAATAAAAAGATTATTGCTGTCAATGTAATTATATATGAAGATCCATAGCGAAATACTGGGAATTTAATAAACCAAATCAAAATACCAATCAAATTAAAAATTAATATTAGAATTAAGAATTTTTTTATTTTTGAAAAATTTGAATATTTAACTTTTTTAATTTCTTTTTTATTTATATTGTAGATTAATATAAAAAAAATAAATAAAAAAAAGATGAATGGAGCTAATTTAATTAATATTCTCTTTCCATGTGTTTCAATCCATAAACTTATCCAATTATTATTTGATAAATATTCTTTATAACTTACTCTATCCTCTTTTTGATTACTCCAACCTTTTGTCCAAGCTTCATTTTCTATCATAGTTATTTCAGCATTAGATCCACGGGTACTATTTGCATCATACCAAAAAGCTTTCGATATACATGTTGTTTCAATTGGAAATATAATACATCCTGAAACAATAAAATTTTTTATAAAAAATGAGAAAGTAAATAATGTAAGAAAAATCACTATTCTTAAATTTAAAAGATTAATGTTTTTTTTTAAGAAAATAATAATTATAGATATCAAACCTCCTATAAAAAGTGTTATCTTATTAAATACTATATAGGCTCCAACAATAAGAAATTGATTAATATTATTTTTATCCCATTTTTCAAAATACTTAATCAATGAAGAAATTAAGAAAAAATAAAAAATATGAGCAGGGGCATCATTACCAAAATCAGAATATCTATTTAATTTTAAACACAAAAAAGTAATTATAATAAAATTAAATATAATTATTATTTTATTGTTACTTTTTTTGATTTCATAAATTAAGTACAATAAAAAAAAAGAATATATTGCAGATAAAGGTATTAAAATTCCCTGATCCCCAAATATCCAATTGTTATTTATTGCAGAAAGATATTGTATAATCGAAGTATGACCATACCTGAAATGAATATTAGATAGACCGACAATTATTTTTTCATTATTCAAAATACTAGTATATGGTAGATGATATAATCCAGCATCGGGACGATAAGTTGTTTCGTATATCAATATCAAGCTACAGATGAACGCTATTGTTATTGAAATGAGTAAAATTTTTTTAATTATTTCTTTATTTAGAAAAAAAAAATAAATTAGAAAAAATAAAAACAATAAAGTGTTGATATTCTTATCTAGTTTGAAAAAAAAATTTAAAAATAACGCCAAAAAAGATAGAAAAATTAAGCCATAAAGCCCTGTTTGTAATAAATTTAATTCTAAAAAATGTTTTTGATTTAGTATTTTTGATGTAAAGAAAAAACCTGAAGAAATTATAAAGATTGAAGTTAAATATGAATAAAAAAATACTTCTAACATCACAAATTTTATTAATATAAAATAATTTTGATGAATCTTTTAAATTTAATTAACTCCTTAAAGTTTAAAATAATTAGACTAATGGAGTCAAATCCTACATTGAATCTTCTAATATATAATAACATATCTCTATTTAAATCATTTTTACCACATGAAAAAGATTATTATGGTATTAAATTGTTACTAAATAACAGATCAAAAGATACAATTTTAGATGTTGGGGGAAATCTTGGAATTTCTTCAATGGGTTTTAGAAGCTTAGGATTCATAAATAAAATAATTATTTTTGAACCAAATAGTTATATATATAAAAATTATATACAAAAAAAATTACTAAAAAATTATAAAAATATCCTTGGTTTTAATTTTGCTCTTGGAGATAAAAATCAAAGAAAGATCTTTTATTATCCATATTTTAAAAATAGGTGTATTCATTATTTTTGTAGTTTCGATAAAAAATATATTGAAAATAGTATTAGGATAAGTTTTAAAAAAAAAAAAATTAAGATCATAGAAGACACTATTCAAATTAAAGTTTTTGACTCACTTAATCTAAAATGTAGACCTAAATTTATAAAAATTGATGTAGAAGGTTTTGATTATGAGGTAATTAAAGGTATGATGAACACTATAAAAAAGAACAAGCCAATTATATTAGTTGAATTTAATAAAAACAATTTTTTTAAAATCAAAAAATTGTTAAATAATTATTATTCTTGGGTGTATTTTTACGAGCAAAATAAATTTCAAAAGTTCAATAAAAACATGATAGATAAAAGTGTAGCTAGAACAACTAAATCAAATTTAATGTCAGTGAGAAATATTTTTTTTATACCAAAAAATCACACTCGGGTTTAAACAATTAAAAATGTTAGTATCAATTGTTATACCTATTTTTAATGAAGCTAAAACAATTTTACTTATATTAGAAAAAATAAATAAGATAAAAAGCATTAAGAAAGAAATTATTTTAGTTGATGATGGTTCAACTGATAATACTAAATTAATTATTAAAAAAAAGTGTTCAAAATTGTATACAAAACTAATTAGTTATAAAAAAAACCGAGGAAAAGGTTATGCATGTAGACAAGGACTAAAGAAAGCCAATGGGAATATAATTATTATTCAAGACGCTGATTTAGAATATGATCCTAAAGATTATCCAAACCTAGTGAAACCAATCATAAAAAAAAAAACAAAAGTAGTTTATGGATCTAGAGTTTTAAAAGGTGGAAAAAGAATTAGACCCAAATCTTTTGATGTATTTATAAGATTATTTGCCAATCATTTTCTCACTTTTCTTTCTAATATTTTAAATCAGCAAAATCTAACTGATGCACATACTTGTTACAAAGTTTTTGACAAAAGTTTATTAAAAAGGATAAAATTAAAGGAAGACGGATTTAATTTTTGCCCAGAAATCACTGCTAAATTTTCAAAAGCTAGAGAAAAAATCTATGAAGTACCAATAAACTACTATGGCAGAACTCAAGCAGAGGGTAAAAAATTACTTTTATTGATGGCTTCAGAGCAATACATGCAATCTTTAAGTATAATTTATTCAAATAAATTTCATATTGCTTAATATGTTTAACAAATACTCCCTTTACTAATTTTTTTTTTTTGTTATAAAACTTTTGCCTGGTGATTATTGCGAAAGTGTTATACCCGATCCCATTCCGAACTCGGCAGTCAAGACTTTCAGCGCCAATGGTACTTTGTCTTAAGACATGGAAGAGTAGGACATTGCCAGGCTAATCTAAAATGAAAAATTTCATTATTGTAACAGGTGGTGCAGGATTTGTTGGATCAAACTTAATAGATTTGTTAATAAAAAAAACTAAATATAAAGTAATTAGTTTAGACAATTATTCCTCAGGCAAAAAAAAAAATCACATTAAAAACGTAAGAGTAAAGTACGTAAAATGTAATACATCGAATATAAAATCAATACTAAATAAAATTAAGAGTAAAATTAGAGCTGTTTTTCATTTTGGTGAGTTTTCGAGAATTTATCAAAGCTTTAAAAAATTTGATGAATGTTACCAATCTAACACAATAGGATCAAAAGCAGTTTTTAAATTCTGTTTGGATAATAATATAAAATTAATATATTCAGCTACTTCAGCTAGCCTTGGTAATAGTGGAGATGACAAAAATCTTTCACCTTATGCATTTACAAAATCACAAAATTTAGAATTGCTAGAAAATTTGAAAAAATGGTTTAATTTTAAATTTGAAGTAATTTTTTTTTACAATGTTTACGGACCAAGACAAATTAAAACTGGAGATATGGCCACTGTAATTGGTATATTTGAACATCAATATCTAAATAAAAAACCTTTATCTGTAGTAAAGCCCGGCACACAAACTAGAAGATTTACACATATACAAGATACAGTTGAAACATGTTTTGAAGCTTTTAAATCTAACAAATGTAATTATTTTAGTATTACAAATAATAAACCTTATTCAATACTAGATGTCGCAAATTTATTTAAAACTAGGATTGTATATTTAAAACCCAGATCAGGCGAACGATATGCCTCAGCCCTGACTAAAATATCCCATAAAAATCAAATAATCAGAAAAATGGGCAAATTACAATTGAAAGATTACATAAGTTCCTTTATTAAATCTACAAATCATGAAAATTAAAAGCTCACTAAAGTCTATAAAAAAAAGAGATTTAAACTCCAAGCTTGTAAGAAGAAGAGGCAGAGTTTACGTTATAAACAAGACAAACCCAAAATTCAAAGCAAGACAAAAATAATTTTTATGGATAATGAAAACCATAAAAATACTTGGAATAACTTTACAAAGTTTGTTCTTTGGGGATCAGTTGCAGTAATACTAATTCTGATTTTGATGGCAATTTTCCTGTTATAATTTTTTTATGAAATTGTGCTCCATATCAGAAAATAAACTAGTCGAAAAAAGATTAGCAATTACTCCTGAGGTTGCAAATAAATACATTAAATTAGGCTTTAAACTCTCATTACCTAATAACTACGGTATAGATATAGGTTTTAAAGATGGTGCATATAAAAATGCAGGAGTTGATTTTTTTGATGATGAAAAAGAAATAATAAATAACTCAGATATTATAATTCAACTTGGCCTTTTAGATGACGAAAAGCTCTCATTATTAAAAGAAGGACAGACTTTAATTGGATCTTTAAATACTTTTTCAAATAAAAAAAAATTAGATAATTTAAAATCAAAGAAAATAAATTGTTTCTCTCTAGAATTACTTCCAAGAATTACCAGAGCACAATCTATGGATATTTTATCTTCACAAGCCAACTTAGCAGGTTACAAAGCAGTAATAGAGGCATTCAAAATTTATGAAAGAGCAATTCCAATGATGATGACTGCAGCTGGCACAATACCAGCCGCGAAGGTATTAGTTGTTGGCGCAGGGGTAGCTGGATTACAAGCAATTGCGACTGCAAAAAGAATGGGAGCAATAGTTTTTGCAACAGATGTGAGAATGGCTTCGAAGGAACAAGTAGAAAGTTTAGGAGGTAAATTTTTAACTGTTGAAGGTGCCGAAAACTTAGAGACAGATAGTGGTTATGCAAAAGAAGCTTCAGACGACTTTAAAAAAAAACAAGAAGAGCTATTGTCAGAAACTTTAAAAAAAATAGATATAATTATTTGTACAGCTTTAATACCAGGGCGAGAAGCACCTAAGATAATTAAAGAAGAGATGTTTAAAAATTTACAACAAGGTTCAGTAATTTATGATCTTGCCGCAATTCAAGGAGGTAACACCGCATTTACTGAAATTGATAAAACAATTGAAAAAAATGGTGTTAAGATATTAGGTGAGGCAAATATATTAAATAAATTACCAGTATCAGCATCTAATTTATATGCAAAGAATATGTTTAACTTTATCTCTAATTTATACGATGAGGATAAACGAAAATTAAATATTAATTTAGAGGATGAGATAATAGAAAAAACTTTAATAAAGTAGAATTATGGAAATAGATCCTTTTATATTTAGATTAAGTATATTCATTTTATCAATTTTTATTGGATACTACGTAGTATGGAGTGTAACTCCCTCGCTGCATACTCCTTTAATGTCTGTAACAAACGCAATTTCATCAGTTATTATAGTGGGTGCAATTATCGCTGCATTATCTGGTAACGAAGGAGTTATCTTTTCATCTTCTAGTATTTATG
>MDTB01003460.1_pt1 | contig 20143 bp, 19 predicted proteins | sample 811161 | NCBI WGS metagenome assembly MDTB01 (sample SAMN05326650, study PRJNA326480) | marine metagenome | isolation source: seawater | place: Mediterranean Sea | collected 2009 | reverse complement strand
TTAATGGCCTCCCCAACTGGAATCGAACCAATATCTAAGCCTTAGGAGGGCCTTGTTTTATCCATTAAACTATGGGGAGTCAATAGACATTATTATACCAATTAAAAAAACTTATGGATTGGTGCATGTTTAAAAGGTTGTCATTTTGAGAAGTTTTTCTGAGCTTGGTCTTGATCCAAGTCTTGTTAAAGCCGTAGAGGAACAAGGATACAAGGTTTCTACGCCGATTCAGGACAAATCCATACCTCCTATTTTGCTGGGGAGAGATGTAATCGCCGCCGCACAAACCGGAACTGGTAAAACAGCTAGTTTCACGTTGCCTATACTTCAAAGATTAATGCCTTACGCCAATAACAGCGTGTCTCCAGCGAAACATCCCGTTCGCTGTTTGATATTGACGCCGACCCGCGAGTTAGCGGTCCAAGTACATGAGAATGTCGATTCCTACGGTAAGTACTTGGAGATTCGATCAATGGTATTGTTTGGGGGCGTTTCCATGGATTTTCAAATGAATCAGTTAGGGTCAGGTGTTGAGATAGTGGTTGCCACCCCTGGACGGCTACTGGATATTGAAAAAAATAAGGCCATCAACTTTCGAATGCTGGAATTTCTTGTGTTAGACGAAGCAGATCGTATGCTAGACATGGGTTTTTTGCCTGATATCACAAAAATAATTAATATGCTTCCCTCCCGCCGACAGACATTGCTTTTCTCTGCCACTTATTCGCAAGAAATAGCGCAATCCACAAAAAAATGGTTAATTGATCCGATCAGGGTCGACGCATCTCCACCAAATACTCTTACAAAAACGATAGATCACAGATTTTTTTCTGTTGAAGCAAGTGCTAAAGCTACCTGTTTGGTTAGATTTCTGGAGGGCGCAGGAAAGGGTCAAATGCTAATTTTTTGTAATACGAAAATTGGAGCCGATAGATTAAATCGCAAATTGAAGAGAGATAATTTTGAAGTAGCGGTTATCCATGGTGATAGGACCCAAGTGGAAAGGCTTAAAACCCTGGAGGACTTTAAAAAAGGTAAAATTTCGATATTAGTTGCTACCGATATTGCTGCTCGTGGACTGGATATTGAAAATATGCCGCGTGTGATAAATTTTGACGTGCCTCTGAGTTCCGATGATTATGTTCACCGAGTAGGTCGCACCGGTAGGGCCGGTAGTCAGGGAGAAGCTATTACTTTTGTTTCGGAGGGAGATGAGCAAAATATTTCAGCGATTGAGAAAATTCCGAATCTGGAGGTGAAAACCTCTCCTTTTGATTTGTTTTTTAGCCCGAGGCATGTGCACTCCGAAAGAGACAGAAAAACCCTGCCCGTCCCCGCTGCCTCCCGCACTAATAACTCTGTTTCATTATTTTCAGAGCCATATAAACCATCATCTCAAAGTCGCGGAAAAGTTTCAAATAAAAAAATTAGACAGCCTACAGCATTAGGTAAGCGAGAAGTCCCGGCTTTATTGCTTCCTCCCAGCAGAAAGTTAGAGGATTAGTCTGAACTTCCCAACTCCATGTATTATCTGAAATATCCTTCGTTGTTACTAGCATTATCAGCTTTTTTTTGGGCGGGAAACATTGTTTTGGCGCGAGCAGTGCATGATGAAATTCCCCCTTTTACAATGGTCTTTTTTAGATGGTTAATTGCTTTAGCGTTTCTTTTGCCATTTGTTTTTTCAGAGATTAAAGCTAACACTACAGAGATTAAAGAGAAGTGGAAGGGGCTTCTTTGGCTAGGGTTTACAGGTACCGTAGGATTTAATGCCATGATGTACATCGGTCTTAACTACACCACCGCAAATAATGCCGTCCTCATAAATTCTTTAGTGCCTGTATTTATATTAGTTTTTTCTTTCATATTTATGAGTGAAAAAATAGGATTTGTGAAGGTTATTGGATGCGGAATATCTTTTATCGGGATGTCAGTAATAATCACTAGTGGGCAACTAAATACTTTGAGGGGCTTTACACTAAATCCGGGAGATTTTTGGATTTCTGCTGCTATGATGAGTTGGGCAATTTACACAATTTCCCTTAAAAATCGTCCTACCTCTCTATCACCTTTGGCATTTTTAGCTTCCTTGCTCGTTTTAGGATTACCAATTCTGCTTCCATTTTGGTTATGGGAAATATCCGAAAAGGGGTTAATGGAATTCACGACACCTAATGCTTTGAGTCTAATTTATTTCGGGGTTTTTCCATCTTTAATTGCGTATATTTTTTGGAATTATGGCGTTTCTCAATTAGGTGCCAGTAGGGCAGGTATATTTACCCATTTGGTTCCGGTTTTTGGTATCCTGCTTTCTGCTATCTTTCTGAAGGAGAAGGTTCATGCACACCATATTTTAGGCGCATCACTGATCTTTATTTCTATTTGGATTTTGAATTTAACTTCGAAAGGTGTCGATTCAGAACCGCACTGATAAGCCGATTGAGTGTTTTGGTTCCACTAACCTCATCGATGACCCCACTCCCATAAAGTCGAGATGTTGATCACCAAAGCCTTCTGCCTCAGCACTTAGATACCAGTCTTTTTTGATTTCATATTTGAGGCCGAAACCAAAAACAGTGCCCAGATCATTTAGGTTGAGTCTTAAAAGATCAATTTCTCCAGCATTATCTTTTTGCAAATATTGAAACCCTAATCGTCCATATACTGATATTCCTTGCTCAAAAGGCACCTCAGCAATGCTAGAAAATTGTAGGATTGATGCCTGACAATTTATCATCGCTTCCCGGCTATCAAACTGTTTACAATGCCGGTTACCACCAAGAAAACGAAGTTTTTTGTTTACTGAGGTGTTTTGTGTGCCGTGTAGGTTTTTATACGATGGACTTGTATCGTTTAAAGAGGCACCTGTTATGGAGAAGCTGAACTTTCCTCTCAATCCCTCTTCTTGGTGATTTTGCAAAGTCAGCCCGTTGGCAGCAAGTAGGATTTCCGTTTTTACGAGATGCCCATCGGCGTGAGCCCCCAAGCTCACCGTTCCGAATGAAATAACTATAGCAACAAATAGGTTAACATTTTTCATAACTATATCCAGACAAAATTATAGCTCTAAACGACGCAAATCCAAAATTTTTGCCACATTTTCTAACTTAAAATAAAACCATAATGGATAAAATGAGTTTCCATAGGCTAAAGGCAAGCTTTCTTAAAAGTGATCTAGCGGTTCATCGCCAAATAATTCTTTCTCCATTTCTAGAAGAGACTTTTGGGGAACAATAACGCCAGCAGAATTATTATTCTCGGATGGGTTTTTGTCCAATATCAAAGCCTCTCTGCGTTTGAGGTAGTTATCTCTTATAAACATATAAGGGTCAAACTGTTGATCAACAATCTCTGTTACTGTCAAAAGGCGCGCCCGCGTATCAGTAATTTGCAAAGCCGCGAGTGGATAGGTAACCGAGGGATCATTTATCAAGCTGCTGACTGGATTTGCCACGATGTCAAGAGGTCGACCGAGGGCGTCTCGTAGTGTATGAGGTCCTATAAAGGGGATCATCAAATAGGGGCCTGGACTGACCCCCCAGTGTCCTAATGTTTGTCCAAAATCCTCGTTATTTTTTGGAATACCGAGACGGCTGGCAACATCAAATAGCCCTCCAACCCCAACAGTTGTATTAAGCGTGAAGCGCAATATATCATCGGGTGTTTTGTGAAGTTTTAATTGAAATATATTGTTTAACGTCGTAGAAATCATTCCAAGATTCTTAAAAAAATTACGTACACCCTGTCTCACCACACTGGGTGTGTACTTCGAATATGTTTTTGCAATTGGTTTGGTAATCGCTTTATCAATCGAATAATTAAATTGATATACTTTTCTGTTAACAGGCTCAAAGGGGTCCGAGTTGTGTGGAGTAGTTGCACAACCAGTTAAAAATATTAGAATAATAACGGAGATATTTTTAAATGAATTACTCATGGCATGAATGACGTAAAAAGAATATGTAGTTTTTCGTTATATTTTAGTAACGTTATAAGTTTTATCCACGTGCATATTGTGCCTTAAATATTAATATCAGTGGAGTTTTTTAGATTATTATTACGATGCAGGAGATCTTTTATGGATTTGGGCATAAAAAATAAAGTCGCGTTAGTTTGTGCTTCAAGTAAGGGCCTAGGAAAAGCGTGCGCAATGGAGTTGGCACGCGCTGGTACAAATGTCTATATCACAGCCCGAACAGAGGATGTGTTAGAGAAAACCGCGGAGGAAATTAGAGAGAAATCAGGTCAGGTAGTTCGGTCTATAGCAGCCGATATCACTACGTCGGAGGGGCGAGAAAAGATTCTTGGAGTTTGCCCGCAACCCGATATTTTAGTAAATAATGCGGGGGGGCCTCCGCCCGGTGACTTTAGAGGGTTTTCGATCGAAGACTGGAATAGGGCTTTGAATGCAAATATGCTAACCCCTATCGAGCTTATCAAAGCTACTGTTGACGGCATGATTGAAAGAAAATTTGGACGTATAGTTAATATCACTTCTGCAGCCGTAAAGGCACCCATTGATATCCTTGCTTTATCCAACGGAGCCCGGAGCGGTCTGACTGGTTTTGTCGCAGGACTATCTAGGGAAACCATCAAGCATAATGTAACAATAAACGGAATTCTTCCAGGTCTTTTTGAGACAGATACTATGAAGTGGCGTATGCGTGAAGGCGCGAAAATGGAGGGTATTTCAGAGGTTGACTATACGAGGCAGAAAGTATCGAATATTCCTGCGGGCAGGCCGGGAGTTCCGGAGGAGTTTGGCAAGTTATGCGCATTCATATGTAGTGTTCATACTTCTTTTATTTCAGGTCAAAATTTTCTCATTGATGGAGCCGCCTACCCCGGTACTTTTTAAATATAATTTATTACTAGAACATGTGAAATAAATCTTGAAAATATTAAAAAAAAACGTATAGTCGCGTTTTTCTTATGGTTGTTAGCAATTTCATTTTTGTACACTATTTTGTATGAGTTTATATTTCCTGCAGTACTTTATGAGTAATGAAAAAAGAAAAAATTGAAGAGACATATTCCGGTTCAGATAACCAAGTTTTATTGGGTCAAAAAAAAATCCCGGGACTTCATCTAATTGGCGATTTTTACGATTGTAAATGTACTACTGAAATTTTATGGAATATCGATCCGGTACGCCAAAAATGCTTAGCGTTTGTTGAAACAGTTGGATTACATGCAGTTGGTGACAAGTTTCATAAGTTTGAAGGCGGAGGTATTACAGGAATGGTGGTTTTAGCCGAGTCACACATGTCAGTGCATACTTGGCCAGAACGAGGATATGTATCTGTGGATGTTTATGTCTGCAGTTATACTGTAGATAACCGCCCTCAGGGAAGAGAGTTATATCGCCTTTTAGTTGATCTTTTCAAACCTGGGACTGAAAACACCAAATTCGTGGAGCGTATGTGAGTCTATGGCTGTAAAAATAGATCATGAGACTTATATTTCTGAGGAGTTAAATCCGAGCGCAGGGTTTTGGATAAAAGTAAAAAAATGTGTAGCCACACTGAATTCGCCTTACCAAAAAATTGAACTGATTGAGACAGAAGCTTATGGACTGGCGCTGCGAATTGACGACTATTGGATGACATCGGAGAAGGACGAGTTTTATTATCATGAGAATATGGTACATCCGGCGGCGGTAGCCCTCGAAAAACCGAGATCGGCATTGATAATTGGAGGTGGAGATGGAGGAGCGGCTGAGGAATACCTAAAGTACAACAGCATTAAACGAGTTGTCCTAGCAGAATTGGATGAGGAGGTCGTAAACTTTTGTCGGGAACACCTGAGCGTAATTCATAAGGGTGCGTTTGATGATCCCAGATTAGAATTGCGAATTGGTGATGGAAAATCTTTTGTCGAAAACACTGACGAACGATTTGATTTAATGATGCTTGATTTGACGGATCCATTTGGTCCAGCAGAGGCACTTTATGGGATCGAATTCCTCGACCAATGCAAAAGAGTGCTGGGTGAGCACGGGGTGCTGTCTATGCATATAGGTTCGCCTGTTATGAAACCTAAGGTTTTTGGTCGTATCGTGGCATCCTTAAAAAAAGTGTTTCCAATTGTAAGACCAATGCTAGTCTATGTTCCTCTTTATGGCACGTTGTGGGGGATGGCAACAGCTTCTGTAAGAACTGATCCGCTCAAGCTTAGCAAGCATGATATTGATAGCGTAATAAAAGCGCGAAATCTAAAAGATTTACAGTTTTATAATAGCTCGACGCATCTCGGGACGTTGAGTTTGCCAAATTTTGTTATCAGTATCTGTAATGATGATAGTTTCAAGCCTATTAGTCTTTCGGAACCCTTAAATGAATTTGGCCTTGATCCGGCGGAACATGCACCAGTTCGTGTTGTTACAAATGATGGTTCGTCAAACTAAAGGTACAGTGAGTTTCAGGGTCTGAGTTGTAATGAATCTTGCCATAGTATATGGTTTTTGTTGTTTATTATGTAATTGAAAGAAAGGAACAGGTATGTCTATAAAGTCTCGAGTGGTCTGCATAAACCAGTTTGGCTCTCCTTCAGAACTCAAGATCGAGGAGAAGGAGATAGATGACCCGGGTCCAGGGGAAATATTAGTACGACATACTGTTACTGGTCTGAATTTTATAGATATCTATCAAAGGAAGGGCCTACTCAAAGCGGTGACCGGGGAGCCTCCACTATCTTTGGGGATGGAGGCTGCGGGAATAGTCGAAGCAGTAGGACAAGGAGTAACCTACGTGAAATTAGGGGATAGGGTCAGTCACTGTATGAATAGAGGATCTTATGCCGACTACATGGTTTTATCTGAGGGAAGGGTCGTAAAATTGCCTGAAGAAATTTCCGATGAGGTCGCAGCTGCATCTACGCTTCAAGGCCTTACAGCTCAATATTTAATCCACTCTTCTTGGGATTTGAAACCTGGACAATCAATATTAGTACAAGCTGCTGCGGGCGGGGTGGGCTTATTTCTTTGTCAGTGGGCGAAACACATCGGAGCGAAAGTTTTTGGCACAGTCAGCTCGGAAGCAAAAGCGACTTTAGCTTCACAAAACGGTTGTGATCATCCGATTATTTATACTGAGGAAGATTTTGAGAGCAAGATAAAAGATATAACCAAGGGTCACGGGGTTGATCTGGTTTTGGATGCAGTTGGAAAAGATACGGTTGAAAAAGGCTTAGCTTGTCTTGCGGAAAGAGGAAGGCTGGTCAGCTACGGTATGTCCTCTGGGCCGATGGATCCGGTAAATGTTAACTCGTTGCGCTCGAGGTCTGCTTCAGTTGCGGCGGCAGGTTTGCTAACTTATACAAAAGACCCTCAAGAGCTAAGATCGCGTGCAGAGTCACTTTTTTCGATGTTAGCGAAGGGTAATATTAAATCTCACATAAAACAGGTAATGCCCATTGAGGATATTGCGAGGGGACATGAAGATCTGGAGGCCCGGAAGACCGTTGGTTCTACGATTTTCACGTTATAGTTTTTTGGAGAAGGTTTGAAAATTTTAATGCTCACTACATATTTGGATAGTTGGGGCCTCCTCCACCCTCTGGAGCCACCCATTTGATGTTTTGAGTAGGATCTTTTATGTCGCATGTTTTACAGTGAACACAATTTTGGGCATTAATTTGAAGGCGAGGTTCTTCTCCCTTTTGGTTTATTAACTCATAAACTCCAGCGGGACAGTAACGCTGTTCAGGACAATCATAAAGATCGAGGTTAACCTTTACCGGCGTGTCTAAATCGCCGAGTATGAGATGGCCCGGTTGGTTCTCGGTGTGATTGGTGTTAGATAGAAACACCGACGATAGCCTATCAAATGTTATTTTTCCGTCTGGTTTAGGGTATATTATCTGATTACATTGGTTTTTTTCGGTGAATGATTGATGGTCTGGTTTCTTGTGTTGTAGTGTCCACGGGGCCTTTCCTCTGAAAACCAATTGATCAATTCCCACCATAATCGAACCAGTTTTGAGTCCCTTAGTCATCAACGGTTTAAAATTTCGTGCCCGGTAAAGTTCGTCATACAACCATGAATTCTTGTATAACGTAGTGTATTCGTTAAGCTCATCTAGTTGTCTTTCTTGGGATAATGCTTCAACTGCGGCCTGAGCTGCTAACATCCCCGACTTGATCGCACAGTGGCTGCCCTTTATACGCGACGCATTCAAAAATCCCGCGTTGTCTCCAATCAGACATCCTCCAGGAAAAGTTAGTTGAGGTAGTGATTGCAGCCCACCTGCAGTAATCGCCCTTGCTCCATAAGAGATCCTTTTTCCTCTATTAAAAAACTTCTTTACAAAAGGATGCGTCTTGTATCTCTGAAATTCTTCAAAAGGTGATAGGTACGGATTTTTATACCCGAGTCCTACCACATATCCAACAGCAACTTGGTTTTTGTCAAGATGGTAAAGGTAGGAACCACCGTAAACATCATTTTGAAGTGGCCATCCTGCGGTGTGAATCACAAGGCCTTCCTGATGAATTTGCTCATCAACTTCCCATAATTCTTTTAAACCAATACCATAAACTTGAGGGCTTGCCGCAGCATCCAATTTAAAATTAGAAATCAGTTGTTTTCCAAGATGTCCCCTGCATCCTTCCCCAAAAAAGGTGTATTTTCCAATTATTTCTATTCCTTGTTGATAACCATCGGTGTGTTGGCCATCTTTGCCTACGCCCATGTCTCCAGTCGCTACTCCTCGTACTGCTCCTTCATCATTAAACAGAACTTCTGCTGCCGCAAAACCCGGATAGATTTCAACACCCAGTTCTTCTGCTTTTGATGCTAGCCAACGGCAAACATTTCCCAGGCTAATAATAAAATTACCTTTGTTGTGAAAGCATTTCGGTAGTAACCAGTTCGGAAATTTCAGGTGTGATTTTTCTCCCAAAAAAACAAACTGATCCTCTTTCACTTGTACGTTTAACGGTGCCCCCTCCTCCAAAAAGTTGGGAAACAGTTCACTAATAGCCTTAGGGTCCATTACAGCCCCAGATAGTATATGAGCCCCTACTTCAGATCCCTTTTCTATGATGCAAACAGAAATATCAGTTCCTATTTGTTGGCTTAATTGTTTGATTTTAATCGCACTTGAGAGTCCCGAGGGACCTGCGCCAACGATTACCACATCAAACTCCATTTGTTCTCTATCAGACAAAGTTTACTCCTTCCGACCACTGTTACACATTAAAGAGTGGTTCGCTAAGATGAAAGTTCTATAATCTAACCTTGTTAATAATTATAAGGTGGGAGTCGTTAATTTGGAACAATACAAGAAAAATGTGCAAACGGCAGAAATGGAGATGAGGTGGGGAGAGATGGATCCTCTGGGGCACATGAATAATGTTTCCTATTTTCGCTATTTTGAGGAATCGCGTATATCTTGGTTTAGTAAGCTGCCAATAACCTACAAACCTGAAGATCAGGGACCTATACTGGGAACTATCAATTGTAGATTTCTCAGACCTGCCATTTATCCTGAAATTTTTCTGTTGAAAACTTCGATTGGAAAGCTTGGTGACAAAAGTTTTTTTATGTGGACAGAAATGCTGGGGAAGAAAAGCGAAATTTGTTTTGCTGAGGCCGAGGCTAAAATGGTTTGGATAGATATGAGAACAGGACATTCCTGCAAAATGCCAACGTGGTTTAGAGAACTTTTTTAATCGATTTGTGCGTGTAGTTTCTGTCCATTTACGCGTCGACTGTCAGGACCAATTAAAAAAAGAAATGCAGGCATAATGTTTTCTGGGGCGGTTTGTGTTTCTGGAAGTTCTCCTGGAAATATTGTTTGACGAGATGGTGTTCTGATGATTCCTGGCACAAGAATATTGAATCTCAAGGAGCCCGTGCTAGAAGTTTCTCTCGATTGGGTTAATGTTAAAATTTCCATAGCGCCCTTTGAGGCTGCATATTGCCCCCAATATTCCGCGTTTCGATTAGCATGGCTTTCGGAGACGTGAATAACTGAGGCGTCAGGCGATTCTTCTAGCAGTGGTAAGCACGCCTTATTGATTAGTGCAGGCGCTAAAAGATTTACATCAACGGAGCGTCTCCAGCTCGCGAAAGTTTTGTTTTTTAGGGGCGACAGAGGGTCAAGAAAGACAGCGTTGTGAACAATTCCGTCTAATCTTCCAAACTGTTTTTCGATTTCGTGTGAAATTGTAAAAAAGTCTTTTTCACTGGCGTTAACAAAATCTAGACTGATCGCATAGGGCTCTGTGCCGCCTTCTGTAAGAATCTGATCGTAAACTTGCTCGAGGTGTTTCATATTTCTTCCATGAATAACAACAGATGCTCCATAGGATGCAAAGCACAAAGCACAAATTTTTCCTAAACCACGGGATGAACCACTTACAAATATCACGCGATCTTTCAGTAGATCTCTTGAAGGTGCGTAGTTTTTAAAATCTTTCATTTTTCAAAATAAGTTTTGCGCATTTTTCGCCGCTGCGAACGGCCGCCTCAATCGTCGAGGGATACTCTGATTCAGTGTAGTCGCCTGCTAAAAATACATTTTCCTGATCGGTGTCATTGCCGATATCTTGTCTATCGGGGGATGATTTCAGTGTTGCTTTCTTCTCTCTGATAACTCGGTGCCATAGGAAATTGGGAAACCCAAATTCACGCTCTAGCGTTCTGTGTACTGCCATAGCTAAAGATTTGTTGTCACTGGTTTCATGTTTCCCAGGTCCGCTGATGACTACACCTATAAGTCCAGCTTGTCCTAGCAGGGTGCCACGATCAAAAACCCATTGACAAACGCTGTCTTCTACTCCAATCATAGGCTTCGGAAGGGTAGTTTCTTTAGGGTATTGGAGATAAACACTGACTATCGGTTGATATTCAAAATTTTCGACTTTTTTTATTATTTTTTTGATGCTGGGAAGAGACCTAACAAGGCTTGGTAAATGATTAGGAGCTACGGCAAGAATTAGATGAGTGTAAGCGTTTGTACGGCCGTCGTTAATAATAAATCCACGATCAGTTATTTCTATCGATGTTACCCTTGTACTTGTTAACACTAGACCACCGTTTTTCTCGATAAATGCTTTTGCCTTGTTTGGAAATATATTTGATAAATCGTTTGACGGGAGCAAAAGATCACTGGATCGGGCACCTTGAAACAAACTTTCCCGCAGCACTGACAGAAACACTCGAGCGGATGCAATGTTCGAGGGTGTATTTAAAGCGGCTAAGCAAATAGGTTCCCATATATATTTCTTTACGTTGTGCGACTGATAAAATTGATGTAAAAGCTGTGAAACGGTTTTTTCAGAGATTGATTTTTTTTTGTGTAACAGGGGTATCAAAAATATGAAAAAAAACGCCGATAATTTATCTATTGTGTTAAGTCCCTTCGCATTTAAAAGACCTATCATTAAATTTAAGGGATAAAATAAACTTGATGCACGGTATGAAAAGTTCGGGTGGATTTCGAGATTGAGAGGTAGTCGCAGAACTTCTATCTTTTGTGATTCCTCAGATACTTGTTTTATTTTGCTGAGGGTTTTTTTGTAGGCACCAATGAGTATGTGAAGCCCATTGTCGAGAATGGCTTCTGAAGTATCCACCGCCCGAGCTCTCCCTCCAAGAGTTTTTGATGCTTCAAAAATTGTAACGGGAACTTTGTTGTCAGCTAAATCTGCTCCGACCGACATTCCTGCCCACCCACCGCCTACCACTGCTACATTAAGTTTTTTTTGTTTAACCATAGGTCATATTTAAGTCTTCGTTCAAATTTGGTCAACAGACAATCCATGTTTTAACCGCAACGCCTATTTTTTCCCAATTTGTAAGGTTAATTCTACATCCAATTTGCGGTCTGTTTCTCTTCATTTTTTGTAATAGAGCGAAATAAATATTTGCAATGATTAGACTTGTCTTTTGATTTTTTGAATCTGAGCGAGGAAGCATTGTGAAAGCCCTATCATAGAACGACTCTGCTCTAGCTAATTGGAAAAATATTAGTTTTTCCATATTTTCAGTGTCTGCTAGTTTCAATACTTCAGTTTCTGAGATTTTAAATTTATTCATATCCTCAAGAGGCAAATAAATTCTGCCTCGGTTCGCATCCTCTCCAATATCTCTAATGATATTTGTCAGTTGCAGTGCAATTCCTAGCTCCACAGCGAAATCTAAAGTATCTGGATTGCTGTGACCAAAAATTTGAGCAGCTAAAATACCCACAACCCCAGCAGCGTGATAACAGTAATTCTTTAGTTGTTCGAAGTTTCTATACCGAAAAATGGTGAGATCCATTCTCATGCCGTCGATAATTTTTTGGAAGTGTTCTTCCTGTAATCGGTTACTTTTAATATGCGGAGCGAGTGCACGACTAACGGGGTGGTTCGGTTTTCCGTCAAACAACGAGCGGACCTCTTGCTGCCACCAGTTGAGTTTAAGATGTGCTAATTCTGGATTCTTGGAATTGTCTACAATGTCATCGACTTCCTTGCAAAACGAATATAAAGCAGCAATCGCGCTACGTTTGGTTTTTGGAAGTGTCAGAAAACTATAATAAAAGTTTGATTTGCTTTTTTTTGTTTTTTTCCAGCAATATTGATCAGGATTCATTTTATTAGTGCCTTGAGTAAAATTAGAGGCCAATCCCTTTTTTTCAAAACAGGTCTTTGGGAGAAAATGTTTCCATTGATATTTTTTAACTTTTTTAATATTTCGTAAGCAGCTGAAGTAATTACTTTTATTTCTAATCCTAACCGACCTCCTATCCTTGACCCTAAGGGTTTCCCCTCATCTAGGATTTTTTGGACGCGGAAAATTTGAAAGTCCATAAATTCTACCCACAAATGATCCGAAATTGCCGAATTTATGTGATTTTCATTGATTCTAAATCTAGAGAGTTCATTTTTCGGCATATAAATCCGATTGTTTTTGTCGTAATCGATTTTTATATCTTGTAAAAAATTTATGATTTGAAGGCTAGTGCAAATCTTATCAGACAGGTGCAGATTTGTGGGTGACACATCGTTTGATAGATGAAGAATTAGTCGACCTATCGGATTGGCAGAGTGTTTACAATAATTAAGTAAGTCGTTAAAAGTTTCATATCTTGTTTCTGTGACATCTTGTTTGAAAGCATGTAGCAGATCGAAAAATAGTGTTTTGGGGAGGTTATGTTTTTCTATGGTTTTACTCAGAGCTAAAAACACATGATTTTCCTTTTTATTTTTCTCCAAGTGATCTCTGAAATTATTTTCGTAAATTAATAATGCTTCAAGTCTTTTCGAATTTGAGGCATTCCCCTCGTCAGCAATATCGTCTGCAGTTCGAGCGAAGTGGTAAATTTGGCGCACTGGAATACGGAATTGGGTTGGTATCAGAAAGGAACCGACCGGAAAATTCTCATAATGATTTACCTTCATAAGTGATGAATTAAAATAGTGAGTGTTTTTTGTCATCAGAGAAATTCCAAATAAAATTCCGTTAATTAGCCGTTTTCATGCTGATTATATTAGAATACGGTAAATGCGAAAGTGGCGGAATTGGTAGACGCACCAGATTTAGGATCTGGCGCCGCGAGGCGTGAGAGTTCGAGTCTCTCCTTTCGCACCAAAAGCTGCGTATATAAAGCGTTTTTTTTATGAGCTATGTTGGTTATCCTTGGAGAGAAATAGATTGAACGAAGCTGTCCCTGTAAAAAATAAACCCCTTGAGAGAACTCTAACCGTGAGTTTTCCGTTAGCTGAATATAAGGCCACTGTTGCATCAAGATTGAAAGAAATCGCCAAGACTTCCCGTGTGAAAGGTTTCAGGCCGGGCAAAACTCCGATCAGCATTATCGAGCAGCAGCATGGCGGGTATGTTAGGCAGGAGTTACTTGATGAGGCGATTAGAAGGAGCTTTTCGGATACGGTAAGAGAGAAAAAGTTGCGGGTTGCGGCCGCGCCGTCAGTAAAAATTACCTCGGCAGAAGATGGGGATTCATTGACCTATGATGCTACATTCGAGATTTACCCCGAAATAACCATACCGGATTTTTCCGAGATTGAAATTGAAAAATATACTCCGAATGTGAGCGATAAGGATGTGGATGAGATGCTTGACAGGGCGAAAAAGCAAAAAATATCGTTCAAACCAGTCGATAGAAAATCAAAAGAGGGTGACCAAGTGAAAATCGATTTTGTAGGTAAAGTCGACGGCGAAAGTTTTGCTGGTGGGAGCGGAGAGGATGCCATATTCGTAATAGGAGACGGTCAATTACTACCAGATTTTGAAAATAACTTGAACGATCTAGTAACCGGACAATCAAAAAGTTTCAAGATTGTTTTTCCAAAGGATTACCAGAATTCAGATTTGGCGGGTAAATTAGCTGAGTTCACTGTCACCGCAAAGGAGGTCTCCGAGCCTATACTGCCAGAAATTGACGAAGACTTTGTAAAATCGTTAGGTATTGCGTCCGGAAATCTCGGCGAACTCAGAGAAATATTTAAGAAAAATATCGCAACTGAGGGGGAACAACGGGCGAGCAATAAAACAAAAGACGAGATATTTAAAATAATCGAGAAAAAAATACCTGTTGATCTGCCCGAGTCTCTAGTTAATCAAGAGGCTCAACAGATTGAAAAAAAAATGAGGGGTGATTTGGAGGCGAGGGGGATGAAAAGTGACGAGGTGAAAATCCCGCTGGAAGCATTCAAGGAAGAAGCCGAAGGCCGGGTGCGGTTGGGCATTCTAATTGCGGAGATTGCAAGGCAGAGGGGTTTAGAAGTAAAGAGCGATCAATTGAAAGGAAAAATTGAGGAGTTTGCAAAGGGTTACCAGAAGCCGGAAGAAGTCGTGCGATGGCACTATGAGGATCCAACTAGGCTTCAAAGATTTGAATCGTTATTAATTGAAGAGAATGTAACCCAGCTGATACTTAATGAGTCTAAAGTCAGTGAGGTTTCCGTCGATTTCTCTGACTTAATAGGAGACGCAAAATGAACATAGAAAATAACTGGCGCAAGAACCCGGAGGGTTTGGGTCTGGTCCCGATGGTTGTTGAGCAAAGTGGTCGCGGAGAACGGGCTTACGACATTTATTCAAGGTTGCTTAAGGAGCGTGTGGTTTTCCTAGTTGGTCCGGTCACAGAGGCCACGGCAAATTTAATTGTCGCGCAGTTACTTTTTTTAGAGTCAGAAAATCCAGAAAAAGACATTTCGTTTTACATTAATTCTCCTGGAGGCAGTGTCTCAGCGGGTTTGGCGATCTACGATACAATGCAATTTATTAAACCGGATGTTAGCACTCTATGTGTAGGTCAGGCAGCCAGTATGGGGGCATTTCTTCTAACCGCTGGTGCAAAATCCAAGCGTTTTGCATTGCCAAATTCTAGAATAATGATACATCAGCCCATTGGTGGCTTTCAGGGTCAGGCTTCGGATATTGAAATTCATGCAAAGGAGATTTTGTATCTTAGAACTCGCCTCAATGAGGTACTATCTCGACATACCGGTAAGAGTGTAAAATCAATTGAAAAAGATACGGACAGGGATCATTTTATGAGTGCTGAAGAATCGGTACAATACGGACTTGTCGATAAGGTAATAATGGGTAGAGATGAGGAAGATAAAAAATAGGATTCATGAATTTAAAAAAATATTGGTCAGAGGATTGAGTTGCCGCGTCGGTTAGAGATAGTATACTGGGGATAGATAAGAAAAATCGTCGATATGTCAGATAAAAATAACTCAGAAAAGATTTTATATTGCTCCTTTTGCGGAAAAAGCCAGCATGAGGTAAAGAAACTTATTGCAGGTCCCTCCGTGTTTATTTGTGACGAATGTATTGATCTCTGTAATGACATTATTCGAGAGGAAATTGGCGTAGAAGATAAAAGTGGTGTTGATTCTGACTTGCCAACTCCAAAGGAAATTAGAGAAATATTAGATCAGTATGTTATCGGCCAAGATCAGGCAAAAAAGATATTGGCAGTAGCGGTTTATAATCATTACAAAAGGCTGCAGGTTCAGGTGGATTCAGATCATGTTGAACTATCTAAATCAAATATACTACTCATCGGTCCAACAGGATCTGGTAAGACTTTTTTGGCTCAGACTTTGGCAAGATTGCTCAACGTGCCGTTTGTGATGGCGGATGCTACGACCCTGACTGAAGCTGGTTATGTTGGAGAGGATGTCGAGAATATCATACAAAAATTACTGCAAAAGTGTGACTACGACGTCGAGAAGGCACAGAGAGGTATTGTTTATATAGATGAGATTGATAAAATCTCTCGGAAGTCTGATAATCCCTCTATCACTCGGGATGTATCGGGTGAAGGAGTACAGCAAGCATTGTTGAAGCTTATTGAGGGTACAACGGCTTCGGTGCCGCCTCAAGGAGGGAGAAAACACCCTAACCAAGAGTTCGTGCAAGTTGATACAACGAATATACTTTTCATTTGTGGTGGGGCATTCGATGGGTTGGATAGAGTTATTATCGAGAGATCCAGTAAAAGCGGGATAGGATTCGGTGCAGATGTTAGAGGCAGAAGAGGTGGAAAACACGTTGGAGATGTTTTAAGAGGCGCGCAGCCGGAAGATTTAATAAAATTCGGTTTGATTCCAGAATTCGTTGGCCGCTTGCCTGTAACGGCAATTTTAGATGAGCTTGAGGAAAGTGCTTTAGTACAAATCCTAACGGAACCACGCAATGCCCTGCTAAAACAATACCAAAAAATGTTCTCCATGGAACAAGTAGAGCTGGAGTTTCGCTCGGAAGCGCTCAAGGCAATCGCGAAAAAGGCGTTAGATAGAAAAACCGGGGCAAGAGGGTTGAGGTCTATTATGGAAAAGTTATTATTAGATGTAATGTACGATTTGCCATCAATGAGTAATGTTGAAAAAGTCGTGGTTGATGAGGGAATGGTTGTCGGGACTTCGCGTCCGATTCTTATCTACTCAGAAAGAGAGAAACTAGCTGATTCTGCCTAAACATTGAATTTTTTAAGGCTGACCCCATCTATAGTAAATGCTACATTTTGTAATTGAAAAAAATAGAATCTTCATTAATTTTAGAAATCCCAACCACAGTAGAGGTGCAAAATAATGGAAAGTGATCTAGATTTTGAGTCTGAAAAGAATCAATACCCTCTTTTACCTCTACGAGATGTAGTGGTCTTTCCGCATATGGTTATTCCTCTTTTTGTAGGGAGGCCAAAGTCCATTAAGGCGCTTGAAGCAGCTATGGAGGCCGACAAACATATTTTACTGGTCGCCCAAACCTCGGCCGGTAAGGATGATCCACTGGCTGACGATTTGTACAAAGTGGGAAGCGTGGCAAATATTTTGCAAATGCTTAAACTGCCCGATGGAACTGTTAAGGTTTTAGTCGAAGGGTTAAGCAGAGTCGGCGTAGAAAATGTAGCTGATAATGATGATTTTTTTGTTGGGACAGCGCAAAAGATAGCTACTGAGGATCTATCCCCAAATGAAGTTGAGGCTATGCGAAGGACCGTTATGGGTCAATTTGAACAATTTGTGAAGCTCAATAAGAAGATTCCAGCCGAGGTTCTTACCTCAATATCCGGCATAGAAGAAGCCGGCAGGGTTGCCGATACAATCGCTGCTCACCTGCCTCTTAAAGTTGAGCAAAAGCAGGAAGTTTTAGAAATTTCGGGAGTGAAAGACAGGATGGATCACCTCCTTTCCCTTCTCGAGGGTGAGCTTGATATCCTTCAGGTCGAGAGAAAAATTCGGGGGCGGGTTAAACGGCAAATGGAGAAGAGCCAGCGAGAGTACTACCTCAACGAACAAGTGAAAGCAATTCAAAAAGAGTTAGGGGACAACGATGAAGGGGCTGACTTAGACGAGTTAGAAAAGAAAGTAAAAGGGGCTCAAATGCCCAAAGAAGCCAGAAAAAAAGCCGATAGTGAAATGAAAAAACTTAAGCTGATGGCTCCCATGTCGGCAGAGGCGACTGTGGTGCGTAATTACATAGATATTCTGGTTGGCCTTCCTTGGAGAAAAAAGAGCAAGATTAACAATAGTTTGAAAGCGGCAGAAACGATCCTAAACGAGGACCACTTTGGTTTAGAGAAAGTAAAAGAGAGAATAATTGAGTATTTAGCCGTTCAACAAAGAGTCGATAAAGTTAAAGCACCTATTTTGTGTCTTGTTGGTGCGCCTGGTGTCGGCAAAACATCTTTGGGCCAGTCCATAGCTCGAGCTACAAATAGAAAATTTATAAGAATGTCGCTGGGGGGGGTTCGCGATGAATCTGAAATAAGGGGGCACAGAAGAACATATATAGGCTCAATGCCAGGAAAAATATTGCAAAACCTAGCAAAAGCTAAAGTTAAGAACCCGTTGTTTTTGTTGGATGAGGTGGACAAAATGGGGATGGACTTTAGGGGTGATCCGGCTTCCGCTCTACTCGAGGTTCTTGATCCAGAGCAAAATAGTAAGTTCGTTGATCATTATGTAGAGCTAGATTATGATCTTTCTGACGTAATGTTCGTGGCTACAGCAAACACAATGAAGATTCCAGCTCCGTTGCTAGACAGAATGGAGGTTATTAGACTCGAAGGCTATACGGAAGACGAAAAGATCAACATTGCGTCACGATATTTGCTTCCTAAACAACAAAAAAATAATGGACTTCGAGCTGAGGAATTCAACTTGTCCTCGGGCGCTCTCAAAGATATTGTTCGGTACTATACTCGTGAAGCGGGAGTTCGAGGGTTAGAGAGAGAGATCTCCAAAATTTGTAGAAAAATTGTTAGATCTTTGCTTACAGAGGCCTCCAAAAGCATAAGCGTAACTTCAAAAAGTTTAGGTAAGTATTTGGGGGTGAGAAAACATTCGTTTGGGTTGGTGGATAAAGATAACCAAATCGGGCAGGTCACAGGTTTGGCTTGGACGGAAGTCGGTGGCGAATTATTAACGGTTGAGGCAGCTATTATGCCGGGAAAGGGTGTTATTCAAAGAACCGGCTCTTTGGGAGACGTCATGAAAGAATCGGTGGAGGCGGCTAGGTCGGTAGTTCGATCGAGAGCACAACACTTGGGGATTCCGGATAAGGTCTTAGAGGGTAAAGATATCCACGTCCATGTACCAGAGGGCGCAACGCCTAAGGATGGTCCGTCGGCAGGTATTGCTATTACAACCTCACTGGTTTCTGCTATTACACGTATACCTGTAAAGTCCGAAGTGGCGATGACCGGAGAAATTACGCTTAGGGGAGAAGTGTTAGCAATAGGCGGACTCAAAGAGAAGCTGCTGGCCGCTCAACGTGGTGGAATTAAGCAGGTGCTTATTCCAGAGCAAAACAACAAAGACCTGGCCGAAATCCCGGCTAAGGTTAAGAGCCGATTGGAAATAATACCAGTCAAATGGATTGACCAAGTTTTAGAGCTTTCACTAGAGAGAATGCCCGAACCACTACCTGAGGAGGCTGCAGTCCCACTGACTTCGATCGAAAGCGGTAGTTCTGAGACGACGCCCGCCATTCAGCACTAGTCAACCATTTGAAGTTTTCTTTTACTAAAAGTACGAATCTCAAGTAGAATATCAACCTTTAGGCTGTGATCGGGGAGGGGACTCTTTTGCGCGTCTATAATTAAGTCAATTGAATATTAGTGTGTGGATAAAAATTCACTCAAAATTAAAAAAGCTTTTTGAAAGTAGCGGGAGATAGATAATGAATAAATCTGAATTAGTAGAGAAAATAGCTAAAGGAGCTGACATATCGAAAGCTGCTGCCGAGAGATCGCTCGACAGCACCATTACAGCCATAAAAAAAGAATTAAAAAAAGGCGGAGTAGTTACGCTTGTTGGGTTTGGGACATTTCATGTGGTAAAAAGGGCGGCTCGGAAGGGGATAAATCCACAGACTAAGCAGTCGATAAAAATTAAATCCGCAAAGGTCCCAAAATTCCGCGCAGGAAAAGCACTCAAAGATACGTTAAACTAATGCTGTGAGTTGTTAAATGGGTGAAATTTCGGGTGCTTAGCTCAGTTGGTAGAGCGTCGCCCTTACAAGGCGAATGTCGGGAGTTCGAGCCTCTCAGCACCCACCAGTTTTGAAGTTAAAAGGAGTGGTAGTTCAGTTTGGTTAGAATACCGGCCTGTCACGCCGGGGGTCGCGGGTTCGAGTCCCGTCCACTCCGCCAATAGAAAAAGGCGAACGTA
>MDTB01210636.1_pt1 | contig 20146 bp, 17 predicted proteins | sample 811161 | NCBI WGS metagenome assembly MDTB01 (sample SAMN05326650, study PRJNA326480) | marine metagenome | isolation source: seawater | place: Mediterranean Sea | collected 2009 | reverse complement strand
TTTAAGAAATGAATTTAAGGATAATGATGAATTTCTATTTTTTTTATTTGGAGGTAATAGAAAGTGGTACAAAAATGTTCAACAACCAAAACAAAAAGAAATAAAAAATATTAACTTTGAAATTCCACCACTAAATTATACATTTTCAAAATCATATAAGTATATTTTGAAAAATAAATTAAAAAATATCCTAAAATAATTTATTATATTTGAATAAAAAAAGTCTAATAATTGGTTTTGGTAACAGAGCTAAAGAAGTTGTGTTTCCAGCTTTAGAGATACTGGGACATAAAATATTCATTTATTCAAGAAATTTGAATAAATTAAAAACTCTTAAAGATTCCTATAACTTTGAAATAATTTATGATTTAAACAAAGAGTATCTACAAAATATTGATCAAATATTTATTTGTACAAAAAATAATTCCTACGAGAATATAATTAAAAAAATCTGTAATACAGGCTTAGCTCCAAAAATTACATTATTCATAGATACACCATTATTGTTTCATTTTTTTAAAATTAATAAATTTAAAAATAATTTCAAAAATTTAGTTATAAGTGAAGATGAAACATTTGATCTAATTAATCAAGTTATAAAAAATCTAATCAATGAAAATCATTCATTTAAATTATTTAAAATTAATTTAAATTATTATGGTCTATTAATTCACTCCATATCTCAAATAATGAATATTTTAAATTTAAATAAAAATAATTTAATTGAGAATAAAATTAGATATGCCTTTTGCTTAAATTTAAATAAATTAAAATACTTTTTAAAGATAGCAAATGTAAAAATTTTTTTTAATTACGAGCGAGAATGGTTATCTGATAAATCCAATATAGAAATTTTTTTAAAATCTAAGGAAAATAAAATTGAAATTAAAAAGTATAAAATAAATTATTTATTTAGTGATAATATTTTTGATGGATTTGAAGTAAATGGTTTAAAATATAAAAATAAAGATTTAGATCAAATAAAAAGTAATTTTAGGTCATCTTATGGGATTTTTAAATTAAACTCGTCATACAAATATCAGATAAAAATTTTGAATTTTATTTCAATGGTAAATTTTTATGAATTTAAAAAAGAAAGTAATATTATTAATTATATAAAGTGCGAATATTTTGCAAATATTCTCAATAATATGAAGTTATTTATAAATTTTAAAATTGACTTAATTAAATTAAGAAAAATTCTTTATAAATTAAATAAAAGAATATGAATTTAAGTTTAAATTATTTAGATTTTTAAATTAAAAAATTAAATATTTAAAAATGAAAAAATTAATAAAGAAAATCATAAAAAAACTTATTGGAAATATTTATTTTTTTGTTGAGCTTATATATGAATCAAGCTTCTTTAGTGATTATCTTATTGAGAAACCATTAGGTGACTCAATTACTTATACTAAGCTAAGTAAGAAAGCTGAAAAAAATACATACTCTTTAGAGAAAGTTTCTGAATTTGAAAAAAAAATGGGTTATTCAATAGATAAGAAATGGATTAATAAACTTGCGTTATATACTCAAGTAGTAATAAAAAAATCTCCCCTAAATTATGCTCATGGAAGAATTTTGTATTCTGCATTAAGAAATTATTTGAATAAAAATCTTAAACAAATAAAAAGTATTAATATTATTGAAACAGGAACTGCACGTGGCTTTTCAGCACTTTGTATGGCAAAAGCATTGCAAGATGCTAATACAGAAGCAAAAATATGCACAATAGATCTGCTTCCATATGATAAAAAAATATTTTGGAATTCTATAACAGATCATTATCGTGGAAAAATTACACGGGCACAATTGCTTGAGAATTGGAATGACTTAATAGAAAGATATATTATTTTTTTAAAAGGTAGCACTATAGATATTTTAAGAAGGTTTGAACTTCAAAGAGTGCATTTTGCATTTCTAGATGCCAATCATACCTTTGAAGATGTTATGTCTGAATTTAACAAAATTTCTAAATCTCAAAAAAGTGGAGATATAATTGTTTTTGATGACTATAATGCTTTAGATTATCCAGGTGTTTTTAAAGCAGTTAATTATATCGAAAATAATTTAGGTTATAACTTAATAAAAATATTAAATTCAAATAATAACAGAGGCTATGTTGTTGCTACAAAAATATAAACATTTTAATTTAGGATAACGAAAAAAAATTATTTAAATTTATGAAAATAGCTGTTGTAAGTAATGGTCACATACCTTCTCAATGGGCACATAGTATTAATATAGTGAAACATGCTAATGCTTTTTCGAAACTTGGTCATGAAATAGAGCTCCTAAGTGTAAAAAGATTTAAAGAAGATCAATTATTAAAAAAAATTTCTAATATTTATAGTTGGTATGGTATTGATATTTTGCCAATAAAATATTTTAAAGATAATTCAATTTTTTATTTTAAAGAAAAAAAGTTTTTAAAAATAATTCTAAAATTAGCAAATCTTTTTTTACCAAAATTTTTTCAACAGATTGTAGATCCAGAAAAAAAAATTAGCCAATATATTAGGTCAAAAAATTTTGATTTATGTTTTGCTAGGACATATAATGTTGTAAAATATAACATAGAAAATAAAATCCCAACTATTTTAGAAACACATAATAGTTCACCAAAAAATATAAAGAATTTAATAGAACTATTAAATTTAAGTCAGTCTAAATATTTTTTAGGCCTGGTTACAATTCATGATAAACTTAAGGAGAATTTTTTAAAACTTGGTGTTCCAAAAGAAAAACTATTAGTATTAGAAGATGCAGTAGATTTAGAAAAATTTGACTTAGTTTCAGATAATATTGAAATAAATAGAAAAAAATTATCCATTCCTCTTAATAAGACTATAGTGATGTATTGCGGGAGTTTAAAAGCAGGCAAAGGTATAAACTTAATTTTGAATTCTGCAAAAAAATTAGAGTGTAAAAATGATATTTTATTTTATATAATTGGAGGAGATGAAAATGATATAAATTATTGGAAAAATTTTAATGGGATAAATTATAACAATGTTATTTTTAAAAGTTTTGTAGAAGGATTTCAGGTTCCACAATACTTAAAAAGTGCAAATATTTTATTTATGCCCTATGAAACAAAAAATAATTATAATAGTGTTATGGACTTAGAAACGACTTCTCCAATAAAATTATTTGAGTATATGGCATCAAAAAAACCAATTATAACCTCAAACATTGAAACTATTAAAAAAGTTTTAAAAAATCGTGAAAGTGGAATCTTAGTTGATGGTAAATTTGAAAACGTGATATTAGATTTATTAGTGGATGACAAGTTGTGTTCGAAAATTTCATCAAAAGCATATCAAAATGTTAAAAATTATACTTATAATAAAAGATGTACTACTATTTTAAAGGCATTTCATAAAAATTAATTTAAATTATAAATTTTTTTTAATAACAAATTTATGGTTAATAAAATTTTCACCGTTAAATTAATTGAATATCCATTAATACTTATCGTATTTTATATTGCACACAATGGTTTATTATATTTTTCTAATATAAGTGAAGAAGTTTATTTTAATAAAGTAATATTTCTAGGAGCTTTATCAGAGTTTAAATTTTTATTTCTGTTACTAACTGTATTTACTATTTTAATTTTCCATAAAATATTCAAAATAAGTTGGAATGGGATTAATGAAAAAAAACCAGTAAAAATTTTAATTTTGATTGTTGCTGGAACATTGATGTATAAGTTTAGTACATACGATTTTAACCATTATTATAATTCATCCCATTATATTGACCGTTTAATTTTAATAGTTTTATATTTATCGCTATGGATCTCACCCTACTTTTTATATGCATTTGTTGTTTATCTACTTGTATTAATCAGACAATTTGAACTGCCAATAGGAGCTTATAGCTATACCGATATAATGCCACTCATAGATGTTTTAATTCTATTTGTTTCATTTTTAATAATCAAACAATTTAAAAAAATAGACATAAAACCATTTATAATTTTAGCTGTTAGCTTGCATGCTTCTAATTATTTTATTCCAGCAATTGCAAAATTAGAAATTTCACCTGATTTATATCAGTGGGTATTTTATAATAATATTTCAAATCTTTTTGTTTCAAGCTATATAAATGGTTGGCTAAGTTTCTTTTCTGAAAAAAAAATTTTAGAAATAGCATCAATTATTAATTTCTTAAATACACCTCTTCTTTTTTTTAGTTTTATTATTCAATTTGTATCTATATTTATTTTTTTTAAAGAAAAGTTGACTTATGTAATTTTACTCTTGTTCGAAATTTTACATATAGGTATATTTTTAGCTTCAGGAATTTTTTTTTATAAATGGATAATCCTAAACTTAGGTTTTATAATTTTTCTCACACAATTGTCACCTAAAACAAAAGCACAACTGTTTAATATTAAAGTTGCTTTTTTGTTTGTTGCATTAGTGGTTTTTTCACCATTATATTTTAGTCCACAATCGCTCGCATGGTATGATACTAAAATAAATAATTATTTTGATGTTTATGTAACAGATATAGATAAAAAAAGCTTCAAGTTAGGTAGAAATTTTCTTTCTCCTTACGATAAAATTTTCGCACAAAATAGATTTTTATATACCTTAGATAGACCAATTGTGACTGCAACATATGGAACAATTGGAAAAGAAAAACTCTTTTATTCAGATAAAAACTTAAGGGGTTTATTTCAAAAACAAATAGAAAATAAAAATGAGAGAGATTTTAATTTATTCTATTCTATTGAAAATATTTCAATTTCAGATATCCAAAATTTTCAAAAAAATAAAGGTACCAATCAATTTTCAATTGAGAAATCAGAGATATTAAAAAAATTTTTAACTACTTACTTTACAAACTTAAATAATAGTCTGAAGAAAAAATATTTTTTTGAATATATTGGATTTCCTTATCATATTTATTCAAATAATTTTTCAAACTATAATAACGAGAAAATTAGCCGTATTGACCTAATATATAATTTAACTTACTACAATGGGTTTGAGATAATAAATTTAAAAAGTGAAAAGGTTTTAGAAATATTTATTAACTAATATGAAAATTAAACTTTACTATGATTATGAGTGCCCATTTTGTAGAGAGTACAGTAAATTTGTTACGTTAAGAAAAAAGTTTCATATTACCGCTTTAAACGCTAGAGAGCACTTGAAGACTATGTCAGATTTTAAATGTAGAGGATATGATATTAATACAGGCATGATTGTTGAAATAAATGGATCGGAAATTTATCATGGAGCAGACGCTGCAAAAAAATTGGATAAATTAATAGAGTCAAAAAACTTTTTAGATAAGGCAATAAGTCTAACTATAAAAATTCCTGGTTTTAAATTATTAATTTATCCAACAGTAAAATTTTTTAGAAATATTTTGCTAAGAATTTTAGGTAAAAATCCAAATATTAAATATTAATTTATATTAACTTGATTTTGCAGGTGATCATAAAGATATTATTGGAGGCAATGTAGACAAATGTGTGGTGTTTTAGGTTTAATAACTTCAAATAAAATTTCAAAAAAAAATTTTAGGGATTCGCTTAAATTGATAAGTCATAGGGGTCCTGATAATTTTGATACATATTTTAAAACATTAAAAGATAAAAAAATAGCACTTGGTCACGTAAGACTTAGCATCATAGATTTAAGAAAAAATTCAAACCAACCATTTAGTATAGGTGACTATAATATAGTTTTTAATGGAGAAATTTATAACTTTGAATCAATTAAGGTTAAACTAGAAAAAAAAGGGGTTGTTTTTAAAACTAGAAGTGACACTGAGACAATTTTGCAAAGCTATATAATATTTGGAATTAAAAAAACTTTAAAGTTATTACACGGAATGTTTGCTTTTGTAATTTTAGATAAAAAAAAGAATAAAATGATTATGGCAAGAGACAGGATTGGTATTAAGCCCTTGTACTATCTCATAAGTAATAATCAATTTATATTTTCATCGGAAACAAAATCTATAAAAAAATTATTTAAATATAAATTAGATATTAGCTTAGAAGCTGCAGCTAATTTTTATTACCATAAATATATTTGTGATCCAAAGACAGTGTATAAAAAGATTAATGCAGTTGAGGCGGGAGAATTTTTGGAAGTGAACATAGAAAACTTAAAAATTTCAAAAAATAAATATTGGAACTTAAAAAGAAGTATTGTTGAAAAAAATGAAACTGAAGTCATAGACAAAGTAGAGGAACTACTTCACCAAAGTATCAAAAAGCACCTTGTAAGCGATGTACCAATAAGTTTTGCATTTAGTGGCGGGTTAGACTCATCATTGCTAATTGCAATAGCAAGGCAGTATACAAAAAATATTATAGGCTTCTCTATTAAAAGGTCTGAAAAAGATATTGATTATATATACTCCAAAAAAATAGGTGAATATCTCAATATAAAACATGAAGTAACTGATTTTAAAGATTTAAAGATCAATGGCGTAGATAAAAGATTATACAGAATATATGATCAACCGATTGGTTGTAGCAGTATTTTTTCCACATACTTGTTATATAAAAAAATCTCAAAAAAGTTTAAAGTTTGTATTTCAGGTGATGGTGGAGATGAGGTCTTTGGAGGATATAAGTGGTATCAACAATTTTTAGATACAAAACAATCACCACTTAAAATATTTAAAAATCCAACTCGAATTAAAGCATATATTAAGCATAAATATTTTTTTCCTAATAATGATATCGAAAAGTATAAAAAGATTATGTTAAATAGGTTTTCTAAAAATGAAGTTGAAAATATTTTTAATTTTAGAATTAAAGAAAATGAATTTTCAATGTATAGAAAATATATTAAAACAATAAGTTCCATAAAAGATATGATGTATGTAGATTTTTTTACTTTTTTAAAATATATCTTAATAAGATTGGATCTTTCTTCTATGGCTCATTCAGTTGAGAATAGAGTTCCTTATTTAGATCATAAATTAGTAGAATATGCTTATTCAATCGATCCTAATCTTCATTATAAAAATGGAGAACTAAAATATATTTTAAAAAAAGTTGCCGAAAGATATCTACCAAAAGAATATATTTATAGAGATAAAAGAGGATTTAGCGCTCCGATTAACAGTTTACTGAAATTAAAAAATGCAAAGGAAAACATGAGATATATTTATAAACAATGGGAGTATTATCATTCTAAATAATTTAGAAAAAAATATACACATCTCTTACTTAAGTCAGTTGGTTTCTATTATTACTGGATTTTTAATCTCCGTACTACTTATAAAAAATCTTCAAGTAAAGGAATTTGGTGAATATAGTTTTTATGTTTCCTTTATTGTAGTTTTTGGTGCTTTATTTAATTTTGGTTTAGAGGCTATTATACAAAGGTATATTCCTGAATTTTTAGTAAAAAAAAATTTTGGAAAAATAAATAGGCTTATTATTATTTCACTTTTTATTAGAATTTTTTTAATAATTTTTACTTGTATTTTTTTAATTATAAATTTTGATTATATCAAAAATGTTTTTAAATTATCAATAAGTACAGCTAGTTTTTTAATCTTTTTAATAATTCTCTTTTTTAATAGAATTAAAAATCTTATAGGATTAGCGTTACTCACTGCTTTTTTCGAAGCATATAAAGAAAGAGTAAACTTTATTTTTTTTCAAATTTTAAGATTAATATTATTTTCTTACATATTGATAAATGGATATGCGTTAAAGGAGCTTTTAATTGCGTGGTTATTATTAGAATTAGTAAGTTTAATTCATTTCATTCTTTTATTAAGTAAAAAAATTTTAATAAAGAAAAAAAAGATTGTTTTAGAAACCTTCACAAATAATGAAAATAATAGAATATTAAAATATGGAAAAACTAATGCACTGGCATTAGTATTTTTTATCTTCGCCGATATAGCTGTAGATAATTTAATGTTAGGATATTTTTTAAATCAAGAAGCTGTTGGATTTTATACTTTTGCGATTTCTTTATTGTTAATCATAACCAAGATGAGCCCAACATCAATCTTAAAAGGTACTTTTGAAGTAATTTTTACAAAATTATACACAAAAAAAAAATCACTAGAAGTTATGAAATTATATTATTGTTTAATAACAAAGTTAAATTTATTTGTAACACTTCCTTTATTAGCTATCTTAGCGATAAATCTAGAAAATATAATAGGTATTATTTACTCAGAAAATTATTTAACAACAGTTCCATTAGTATATTTAGGAATTTTTTTTATGGTAATATCATCAAATAATTCTACGTTTAGTCCACTTATACATGCATTAGAAAAAAATAAACTATTTTTATACGCAGGAATTTTTTCAATATATAATTTAGTAGGAAATTTTATCTTAATACCTGTTTATGGTACTTATGGTGCTTTATTTGCAACAGGAACTGCTGGATCATTTATATTTATTTTTTACTACTTTCATTTTAAGAAAATTTTTAAAAAAAAATTTTTCCCTTGGAAATGTTTATTCAATATTATGATTAGTTGTCTTCTAATATTGGTTTTAGGAAATTATTTAAATGAATTTGTAAATTCAATATATAGTTTAATTATAGTCATTGTATCACAAGTGATATTTTATTTTTTTTTTATAAAATATTTCAAATTTTTTACTTTGAAAGAAAAAAAAATAATTAATAAAGAATTAGGAATTAAATTCTTTAAATTTTAGAATTCTCTTATATTTAAACATTCATAAAAATTTTTTTCTAAAATCAGTTATTTCAATAATTTCTTATTTAAATTATTCTTAATTAAAAATTTTGAGGTTTCATATTAAATGAAGAAACAACTCAATTGATCATGTTTCATTCATTTAATTTTACTTGCTAACTATATTGTGGCAAATTTATAGAATGCAGTCATATTTTTATAGTAAAATAGAGATATTGCAAAAATTTCTAAAGATAAAATAAGTATATTTGTTATAAATATTATTTTAAATAATTTCATTTTCTAGAATATTAATATTAAATGAAATAAAAAAAATTATAAAATTGATGTATTTTAAAAACCTATAGTTTTGAATTATTCCTTTATGTTTTTTTAAATAAATCTTTTACAAGAAAAAATTGTTATTAATGAAAATTGCTTTTGTAGCTCCAAGATTCCACACAAATCAAATAACTTTAATTAAATATCTCATCAAAAAAGGAAATCAAATTTCTTTTTATGTTACTAGAAAAGGTAAAACTGAAGACCATTCAATATTGAAGCCCAGAATTATTCAAAAAAATATTTTTACAAATTTGGTAAAATTATTAGTTAGGCCTAAGAATTACTTATTTGATTATAGATATGGAATACCATCATTTAAAGAACTTATTAGTTTAAAGTCAAAAAAATTTGATCTTATTATTGTAAGGGATCCTATAAATTTAATGGGTCTATTTTATTTTGTTTGGGCAAAAATTATTGGAATTAATGTTTTACTATATGCACAACAACAAATTTTTAAAAATAAATCCTCAATAAAAGAAAAGTTTAAAGAATATTTTATTAGATTTACTAAAGATAAATGGATAAGCCCTTGCTTAGGGAATAAAAAATTTAAAAAAATTAGTAATAACATTTATTATTTGCCATTTTGTTATTCTTCACATTCCTATAAAAAAAAATGGTTTATTAATAATCAATTTAATATTTTAACAATTGGTAAGTTCATAGAACGAAAAAATCATCTACTTTTAATTGAATCCCTATCAAAATTAAATTCAATATTCAGAAAAAAAATATCACTAATAATAATCGGTGAGTGCTCAACTCAAGATCACTATTATTATTTACAAAAAGTTAAAAAAGCTGCAAAGAAAAGTGGTTTAAAAATCAAAATTTTGACCAATATTAATCCAAAAAAAATAAAGAAATATTATAAGATTAGTGATTGCTTTGTTTTACCCTCAACGGATGAACCTGCGTCTGTATCAAATATAGAGGCAATGGCTCATGGTTTGCCAGTAATTACTACAGATAGTAACCAAACTAGTTGCTATACAAAAAATGGTATAAATGGATATATAGTTAAATCAAATAATATAATTGATTTATCTAATAAATTAAGATTCTTAATCAAAAATAAGTCAAAAACAAAAAATTTTGGCAAAGAAAGCCTAAGACTGATTAAATATAGATATAATCCAGAAATTATTTATGAAAAATTCTTTAATAAATTTTTTTGTATAAATTAATAGTTATTAAATGAATAGTATTAAAATTATACATATTATAACTGGCTTAGGTGACGGGGGTGCAGAGCATACACTCTATAAAATCTGTAAATATGATAATTTAAATAATCACATTGTTATTTCACTTAAAGGTTCTGATAAATATTCTACTTTATTAAAAAAAATTGGAATTAAAGTTTATCACTTAGAAATGAATTTTTTATCGATTAGAAAATTTATTTATTTATTGAAACTTCTTAAATTTTTAGATGGTAACATAATACAAACATGGTTAATTCATGGAGATTTAATTGGGGGTTTAGCTGCAAAATTTGCAGGATTTGATAATATAATTTGGAATGTGCGTTATTCTAATCTAGATTTTAATAAAAAAAACTTGCTAAATATCTTCTTTATAAAAATTTTAATTAAATTTTCATTTTTCATTCCTAGAGCAGTTGTGGTTGTATCTAAAAGTGCAAAAAAAAATTGTGAAAAAATTGGTTATGATAAAAAGAAATTAATTTTAATTAGTAATGGATGTGACTTATCAAGCTTTAAACCCTCAATAAAACAAAAATTTTTGTTCAGAAAAAAATATAATTTAAAAAATAATATCCCAATATTAGGAAATGTTGCAAGATATGCTACAATGAAAGATCATTTGAATTTAATTAAATCTTTGTCTTTATTAAAATCTAAAAAATATAACTTTATTTGTGTGCTAGTAGGTTCTAACATAAACTATAAAAATAAAGAACTTTTGGATCAGATTAAAAATCTTAAATTAAATAGAAATGTAAAGTTACTAGGAAATTCCAACAACATTAATCAAGTAATGAATGGAATAGATATTTATATTCAAAGTAGTAGATACGGTGAAGGTTTCCCAAATGTTGTGGCAGAAGCTATGGCGTGTCAAACCCCATGTATAGTTACAGATATAGGTGATGCAGCTTATATTGTTGGAAAAACTGGATGGGTTGTAAAACCAAATGATTCAGCAATGTTATCAAAATCAATTGAAAAAGCTTTATTAACGAAAAAAAAAAAAGATTGGAAAAATTTATGTAGTAAAACAAGAAATAGAATTAAAAAAAATTTTAATCTTAATAAAATGATAAATTCCTATAAAAGACTATGGGAATTAATTTAATAATAATCTGCAAATTCTATAATAATGTCATTATCGCCAATTGATAAAAATAAAATGAGAAATTATGACTCAACTTTTGAGTTAAATTCTATAAAAAAATTAATATTTTTTTTATCTTCTAAAGAACGCAGATCAGCATTGATGTTATTGATATTTAGTTTACTAACTGCTTTAATTGATACTTTAGGTATAGCATCAATTATGCCTTTTATAGCAATACTTACTAATTCAAGTCTTATAGAAACAAATTCAATTTTAAATCAAGTTTATTTATTTGCCAATAAATATGGAGTCGAAAACAAAAATGAATTTATATTTTTTTTAGGAATTTTTGTTTTTTTATTTTTAGTTTTTTCAATTTCTTTAAATGCTTATACTAAATATATTCAGCTTAAATTTATTGAAAATAGACATCATAGTATTTCTACACTTTTAATAGAAAGATATTTATACCAACCATATAGCTGGTTTTTAAATCGCAATAGTGCTGTCCTCGGTTCCACAGTTCTATCAGAAGCTAGCCAAGTAGTTGCATTAGGTATGAAACCATTAATCGAGATTATTTCTTCATTTTTTGTTATTTCCTTTATTTTTATCTTGATGCTTTATGTTGATTATAAGCTTGCAATATCAGTCGTTGTTATTCTAGGAGGAGCTTATTTGGTTATATATTTATTAACTGATCGATTAGGAAAAAAAATTGGTAAAGAGAGATTTGACGCAAATCAAAAAAGATTTACAATTGTAAATGAAGCGTTCGGGGCATCAAAAGAAATAAAAGTTGCTGGGTTAGAAGAAGTATATCTAAATCAATTCATTGGACCTTCAATAGTACACGCTAATCGCACAGCTACCGCAGGATTTTTAGCTGGAATGCCTAGATTTGCTTTAGAGGCCATAGCATTTGGCGGGATGATGCTAGTATTGCTATACTTAGTTGGTCAAAAAGGTAATTTTTCAAACGCTATACCTATTATTTCACTTTATGCTTTTGCAGGATATCGAATGTTGCCTTCTTTGCAAAGAGCTTATCATGCCTCAACAATGTTAAGATTTTGCAGTCCAGCAATAGAAAGTTTATATGACACCCTTAAAAATTTAAATCCTAACAATATTATAAAAAGTAAAGAAACTATTGATTTTAAAAAATCAATAGTTTTAAAAAATTTAAATTTTAAATACCCAAATTCATCTAATTTAACTCTAAAAAATATAAATATTGAAATTCAACATAAAAAAATAATTGGGTTAGTAGGGCCTACTGGTAGTGGTAAAACTACACTTGTTGATGTAATTTTGGGTATTCTTACCCCTCAAGATGGAACGTTGCAAGTTGATGGTAAAATAATAAACAATAACAATCTTAGATCATGGCAAAACAACATAGGTTATCTTCCACAGATAATTTATCTTGCAGATGATACTATTGCTAAAAATATTGCTTTTGGTCTTAATTCAGAAGAAATTAACCAAGAAGCACTTGAAAGAGCAGCAAAAATTGCAAATTTACATAATTTTATAACAACAGAGTTGCCTGAAAAATATAATACAACAGTTGGAGAACGAGGAATCAGACTTTCGGGCGGGCAACGTCAAAGGATAGGTATTGCAAGAGCTTTGTATCATAATCCAAAAATATTAATTTTAGATGAGGCAACCAGTGCTTTAGATAATGATACAGAAAAAGCAGTAATGGATGCAATAAATAATTTAGGAAACGATATAACTATAATCCTTATAGCACATAGATTGACCACCATTAAGAAATGTGATGAAATAATTAAAATCGAAAAAGGAAGCATTGTTGCAAAAGGAAAGTTTGAAGAATTAATTAATGATTATCAAAATTAATCTTATATCATTATTAAAATATATTATTTTATAAATGAAAAAAAAACTATATACCAATTTAATAAATACAGCTTTTAGTGAACATATTAAGGTAGCTAACACAACTGTAGAGATTTTAAGAAAAAAAATAGAAAAATCATCAGATATTTTATCAAAATCACTTAAATTAGGAGGAACAATTTTTTGGTGTGGAAATGGAGGTAGTGCAGCAGATAGTCAACATATAGCAGCGGAGTTTGTTGGACGTTATAAAAAAAATCGTAAGCCACTTAAATCAATTGCATTGTCCACAGATACTTCCGTTATTACATGCATATCAAACGACTTTAGTTATGAAGAAATATTTTCAAGACAACTAGAAGCTTTAGGTAGCAAGGGTGACGTACTTGTTGTGATTACGACATCAGGAAATAGTAAAAATATAGTCAAAGCTTTATTACAGGCTAATAAAATGGGCGTGAAAAGCATTGGTTTACTTGGTAAGGACGGAGGTAAATGTAAAAATTTATTAGATTTATCACTAATCGTACCATCTAACTCAACAGCAAGAATTCAAGAAACACATATTTTAATTGAACATTTGTTATGTGAACTTGTGGAAAATAAATTAGGTTTGAGTAAATAAAATATTCTAGCTTTGTTTAAAATAAATAAAAATTAAAAATATCAAACTTGATTACATAAATTTATTTATTTTTGATTTTTGACGGTGTTTTGATTGATAATAAAGTTTAATTAGATCAAAAAGTAACGAATTTTTTTTTTATAAAGTAGTCACAGCAAGATTAAAAAAATAAAAAGTTCCAGTACTTTACAGGCTTAATAAAATCTGAGGTAATAAATAAATATCTGAAAAAATAAATTTAAATTTCAAAAGAATATTTTATATTAGAAATGAACTTAATGATTATGAAGTAATAAAACTGTGTGGGTATTCTGCTTATCCTTCAGATAGCCACAAACGAGTTAAAAAAATTGCAACATTTGCTCTTGACGAAAAAGGTGGTTCAGGTGTAGTTAGAGAGTTATTAAAATAAATTTTAATCTTAATTTATTACAATATCTTGAAATAAGTTAAAAATTGTTAGGAGGGTTTATCAAACCAATATTTATAACTGCAGAAATTGGTATTAACCATAATGGTGACATGTTAATTTGTAAACAACTAATTGATGTTGCTGTAGATGCAGGGTGTGATGCCGTTAAATTTCAAAAGCGTGATATCGATCAAGTATATACAGAGGAATTTTTAACTTCTCACCGTGATAGCCCATGGGGCACAACTCAAAGAGAACAAAAAGAAGGACTAGAATTTGACTTAAAACAATATGAGGAAATAGATCAATATTGCAAAAATAAAAAAATAGAATGGTTTGCTTCAGCTTGGGACTTAAAAAGTCAGGATTTTTTAAAAAATTTTAATTGTAAATATAACAAAGTTGCCTCTGCGATGATAGTTTATGAGGATTTGTTAAATAAAATTGCTGATGAAGGAAAACATACTTTCATTTCAACAGGAATGTCTAATTTTGAGGACATCCACAAAGCAGTTGAAATTTTTAAATCAAAAAATTGTCCTTTCGAATTAATGCATACTGTATCAACTTATCCTATGAAAGATGATCATGCTAATCTAAAGGTCATACATACACTTAAGGAAAAATTTAAGTGTGATGTGGGTTATAGTGGGCATGAAGCAGGATTAGTTATTTCTTATGCGGCAGCAACGCTTGGAATAAGTTCATTAGAGCGTCACATTACTTTAAGTCGAGCAATGTATGGTTCAGATCAAGCAGCATCAGTTGAGCCCGCAGGCTTAAGACAACTTGTTGGAGGAGTAAGAAAAATTGAAAAAGCTTTAGGTGATGGTAGAAAAGTTATAATTGAAGATGAAAAACCTATCGCAAAAAAATTAAGAGAACATATAAACAAAAAATAAAATATTAATTAGGTTTTTTAAAGGTTTTAGATTTTACAAAATTATTACCTTTTAATTACTTTTAATGATCAAAAAAAATTTTAAAAAGCTTGGTATTATGCAAGGTAGACTGCTTCCAAAATATAATGGAAGATACCAGGCTCATCCTATAGGATATTGGAAAAAAGAGTTTCCAATTGCTTCTAAATTAGGTTTAGATTCTATAGAGTTTATTCTTGATTTTAATCAGGCTGAGAAAAATCCTTTATTGACTGAAGAGGGAATAAAAGAAATTAAAGAAATAGAAAACTTAAGTGGAATAAAGGTAAAATCAATATGTGCTGACTATTTTATGGAGGCTCCAATTCACAGTAGCAATAAAGTGATAGTTGAAAATAGTTTAAAGATGTTAAACAGACTAATTGATAGTGCAGTACTATTAAATATCAAAGATATAGTAATTCCGTGTGTTGATCAATCAAGTTTAAAAAATCAAAAAGAAATAAATAACTTTGTAAAAAATATTAGTTCTATAATGAGTAAAGCTGAAAAATTCGATATAAATATTTCCTTAGAGACAGACTTGGCACCCAAACCATTTGCGGACTTAATTGAAAAAATAAATTCAAAAAACTTAACTGTAAATTATGATATGGGAAATAGCGCAGCACTTGGTTACGATCCAATTGAAGAATTAAAAAGTTATGGAAAAAAAATAAGCGATTTACACATAAAAGATAGGTTGTTAGGTGGTGTTTCAGTTCCATTGGGAACTGGAAATGTAGAATTTGTAAAAATTTTTGAATCTTTGTTGAAACAAAATTATCAAGGAATTATGATTTTTCAGGCATTTCGCGACGATGAGGGTTTAGAAATTTTTAAAAAGCAATTTTCTTGGTTTCTAAAAAATATAAAATTATGAAAAAAAAAGAAATAAAAAAAATTATAGGATCAGGGGTTATTTTAGAACCATTTAATTTAAAATTTGTCTCAGAAAACTATTTATGCTGGATGAATGATAAAGAAACTACTAAATTTATAGAAAAAGCAAAAAATCACACCTCAATTTCAGACTTAAATTCATTCGCAAGAAAAATGATTAATAGCAAATCAGATTATTTTTTTGCAATAATTTTAAAAAAAAATTTTCTTCATATTGGAAACGTAAAACTTGGTCCTGTAGATTTTGAATTGATGAAAAGCAATTTTGGAATTTTGATAGGTCATAAAGAGTATCGTGGTCGTGGGATAGGCACTGAAGTACTTAATCTTATAAAAAAATTTAGTTTTAATTATCTCAAACTTAAGCAATTAAAATTTTTATCAGTCAGAGATAATTATGCAGCAACTCATTTGTATGAGAAAACTGGTTTTACTTTAAATAATGATGTAAATAAAACTATGTTTAAAGATGGAAAATTATTAAAATTAGTTGAATGGACTATGAATAATTCTTCCAAAATAAAATAAATTAATTTGTGTCAAAATAATTATAAATATGACAAATACTTTTAATCACATTGCTGTAATTCCTGCTAGAAAAAATAGTAAATCTTTACCATATAAGAATAGAATTTTATTTAAGTATACAGCTGATTTTTTAAAAAAAAATAATTTGTTTGATAAAGTTTATGTAAATTCTGACGATATTGTTTTAAAGAAAATGGGAAATAAATATGGTTTTATTTTTTTTAAAAGAAAAAAAGAGTTAGCAGGTGACAGAACGAGTATAAAAGATGTATTTCTTGATATGATAAGTAAAATTAAATTTAAAAAAAATACTTTTATTTGGCTTTTTTATATACCCCTTGTTTATAAAAAAAAAATTGATTTCGAAAAATCTATAAAATTAGTTGAAAAGAAGAAATTAAAATCAATTTGTGCATTCAAAAAGTCAGAAACACATCCAATGACTTGCTGGTATATAAAAAAAAATAAACCGTTTCAGTTTATTAAAAACGATCTATTTAGAAGGCAAGATTACTCTGAGGCCTATTCTCACCATCACTATATTTGTGGTTTTAATATCAAAACTTTGATAAAACTTAATAATGAACTAATTTTCAAAAATACTTATCCAATTTTGTTAGATAATTTAACAGCAAAAAAATTGATTGAAGTCGATACTTATGATGAGTTTAAAAAATTTAAAAAAATGATACGAAAATGAAAAAACCTAAAATTACTAATTCGAATAAACTATATAATAAAGCTATTAAAATAATTCCAGGTGGTAGCCAGACGTTTAGTAAGGGTCCATCACAATTTACAAATAATTTTGCACCTAAGTACCTTAAGAAAGGCAAAGGGTGTAAGGTTTGGGATGAAGATGGTAACAGCTACATAGATTATGTAATGGGGTGTCAGCCACTAATATTAGGTTATTCAGATAAAGACATAAATAACGCTGTAAATAAACAGCTGAAAAATGGCTCAACATTTTCGCTGATGAATAGATTAGAGATCGAAGTAGCTGAATTACTTGTTAAACATATACCAAGTGCAGAAATGGTAAGATTTGGAAAAAACGGCGGAGACGCAACTACAATAGCAATTAAAATTGCAAGAGCAGTTACAAAAAAACAAAAAATTGCATTCTGTGGTTACCATGGATGGCATGATTGGTTTATTGCCTCTACAGACAAATCTAACGGAATTCCAAAATTTAATGATGACCTTATTTATAGCTTTGAATATAACAATATTAAAAGTTTAGAGAGTGTTTTCAAAAAAAATAAAAATGAAATTGCTTGTGTAATCATGGAACCCATAACTGTTCCAGAGCCAAAGTGCTTTACGAAAGTTTGTAAAAATAATTCATGTAAAATAAATAAAGTTTGTAGGAATAATTTTTTACACAAGGTAAGAAAAGTCTGCAAAGAAAATAATGCTTTACTTATCTTTGACGAAGTGGTCACAGGTTTTAGATATTCAATAGGTGGAGCTCAAGAGTATTATAATGTGACACCAGATTTAACTGCTTTAGCAAAAGGTATTAGTAATGGCGTTCCACTTTCAGCAATTGTGGGAAAAAAAAAATACATGTCTTTATTGGGTGATGATGTTTTTTTCTCTTTTACTTATGGTGGTGAATGTTTAGGATTAGCAGCAGCTAAAGCTTGTATTAAAAAGTTGATTAAGAAAAAAGTACCTAATTACCTTCAAAATATAGGTTCATTTTTTCAATCTAATCTAAATAAAATTATAAAAAAATACAAGATGGACTCTTTCTTGTCCTGCGATGGGCACCCTTGTAGAAGTGTTTTTACTATTAAAGATTTTAAAAATTATAAAAATTTAGAGATTAAAACTTTTATCCAACAAGAGTTATTTAGAAGAGGAATTTTATGGGCGGCTTATCATTCATTAAGTTATATGCATAAAAAAAAAGATATACAAAAAACCTTAAATGCTTTTGACGAAACATTCAAAATTTTATCAAAAATAATAAAAGAAAAACAGAATATTAAATTAAAAATCGAAGGTGATTTAGTAAGTCCAGTATTCAGAAAAGTTTCTGATTTTAACTCATTTATAAATAAAAGATAATTTAAAAATATATTTTGACTAATAAACAAAATTTAATTTTTGAGACACTTCTAAAATTAGGTCTTACATCGAAGAAAAGTAGATTTCTTTTTAATAAAAAAACAAGAGATGTAAGAGATTTAAAAGTTTGGAAAGATTCCAATAGCGGTGTTATTTATATTGATAATTATTATGTAGGTAACAAGATCTATGCCAAGGGCGCTTATAGGGCAAATGAAGTAAAAAAATTGAAAATTGAGAAACAATTTACAGATATAGAAAATGATGCTCAAAGAAGATTTAAGTCTAACTTAAAATATGTAAAAGGAAAAATAGTAGGAGATTTTGGCTGTGGTGCAGGTCATTTTTTAAAACTTGTAAAGCCATATTGTAAAAAAATAGTTGGTATTGAACTTCAAAAAAACTATATAAATACGCTAAATCAGGAGGGTATTTACTGTATCGATAATTTAAAATTTTTAAAAAATGAAACTTTAGATATTGTTTTTTCTTTCCATGCCATAGAACATTTGCCAAATCCAATAGAAATTCTATTTGAAATAAAAAAAAAAAATAAAAAAAGGTGGAAAAATTTTGATTGAAGTTCCACATGCAAATGATTTTCTATTAACTTATTTAAAATCGGATAGCTTTAAACAATTTACATTATGGAGTCAGCACTTAATTTTACACACACATGAATCTTTGAAAAGGATTTTAGAACATGTGGGATTTAAAGATGTAAAAACATATGGTGTTCAAAGATATCCATTATCAAATAATTTATTTTGGCTTTCACAAGGAAAACCAGGTGGCCATAAGTCAAAATTTTCAGAGATTGAGTCTGCCAGATTATTTAATCTTTATGAAAAATCTCTTCAAAAAATTAATGCTACTGATACAATAGTTGCTTTAGCTAAAATAAAATAACCTACCAAATAGTTCTTCCTCCATCGATTATCAATGAGTGTCCAGTCATATAAGAATTTTTTTCATCAAGAAGAAAAAAAATTGGAGATATAATTTCTTCTAAATTACACATTCGTCTTAAAGGTATTAGTTTAGAAACTTTTTTAACAAAACTTTTATTTAAACTTTTATTATATACACCACCAAAACAAATTGAATTAACTCTTATTCCTTTCGAAGATAACAAGGTTGAAAAATATTTTGTCATTCCAATAATTCCATGTTTTGAAACAGAGTAAACTAGAGGTTTTAATGATCCTTTTTTATAAATATTTTGATTTGGAGCAATTATCCCAAGATCAGAGGAAAAGTTAATTATTACTGAATTTTTAGATTTTTCCATAATTTTTGATACTTCATATATTGTAAACATGTATCCTTTAAGGCTTATATCAATTTCATTTTGCCACATTTTAATAAATGCACTGGATTTTTTAAAATAGTCTGGGTTTCTTGCATTAGCTTGTGGATTTATTCCAGCACAATTTATAAGACCATAAATTTTAATTTTTTTGCTTTTTAGCATTTTAATATTTCTAATTATTTTATCTT
>MDTB01124137.1_pt1 | contig 20146 bp, 22 predicted proteins | sample 811161 | NCBI WGS metagenome assembly MDTB01 (sample SAMN05326650, study PRJNA326480) | marine metagenome | isolation source: seawater | place: Mediterranean Sea | collected 2009 | reverse complement strand
CTCATATTCAAAAGTAAACCAAGCAATATATTTCTTTCCAGTAGGTATGGCCATATGTATTTCATAATTCTGTGGAACCTTATTATGTAACATGGATTCATAAGAAAGTTCAAATTCAGGATATCTGTTTTTTAAGTGTTTCAGTTGAGTTAGGGTGATTTCTTCCATATTTAATTACTATGAACTTGTATTTATGTTGTTTTATCTACTTCACTTAGTGCATAATCTAAAAGATCATTTTCCATTTTCGATTTTCTGTTCAAATTATCTTGTATTTCATTCATAATGGATTGTTGATCAAAAGTAGGCTCTGTAATATGAATATTCAAATAATTTGTCTTGATATAATTGTAACTAAAGTGAAATACACTTAATATAAATATAGACATAATAATTGCTTTCAATATTGACCACATATAATATTTTACACATACTAAAATATTATAATAAACGAATATAAATAATACCACATTATAGAATACATAAAATGGTATTAGGGTTAGTTATAACAACATCTGGAAAAATCAAAGAAATTACTGTTAAGGGGAAAGAGTCCGAGTTTTATAAGTTGGTAAATCTGAAAAAGCCTGACGGATTTGAATTGAAACATAATTGGCCTGTGGAACTAGAGAAAAAATACAATGTATACATGTATGGTAAAATAGAAGGCAAAGCTGGTACAGAAAACAAATTTGAATTTCCACCGCCAATAGATCAAGAATTATTCTTTGGTTCATGTTTACTAGTAAATAAAAAGAATGATGAACTCTCCAATTTAACTTCAGAAAATTGGGAAGATATATACAATTATTTGTATGGCGATTTTGAAGATTTAGATGACGAAGAAGATGATGAAGATGATGAAGAGGATGAAGTAGAATTAACCAAAGAAGGTTACAAAAAGGATGATTTTATTGTAGATGACGATGTGAGTGATACAGATGACGATGACGAAGAAGAGGAAGATGAAGATAGTGAAGAAACATTCAGTACTAGCGAATCGGATGAACCAGACGAAGAATCAATGAGTGATGGTTCAGAGGAAATAAATATCAAGAAAAAAAGCACAAAGAATAATAAAAAGAAGAAAGTCATCAAAACAAATGAAGAGTTATCAAAAGAAGAATTAGAATGTATTGATATATCCGGAGAATTAGAAGAAGAAGAATATGTATGAAAAAAATAATCTGTAATATATATACATATAAAATCATGTCAATAGCCACTTTAAAGAAAAAAACACATTCAAAATACAATGCTAGTTTAAGCAAAGATCAATCCATATTTTCATTAGTAGGAACAAGACGTAATCAAGGGTATATTGGCCAAGATAACTTGGGAAGAAGTAATGTTTATACAATTATGAAAGATGACGTTACACATGGACATGGTGGAAATAATGGTGAATATGTGCATAAAAATATCAAAGCATGTCTAACATCTTTAAATGATCCTAGTGTAATAAAAAGCCAAACATTGAATACAAAAGGTTTAATTGTTAATAGAAGGTACAGATATACAGATGAAAATAATAATGTTGTTGCTAATATAGTAAAACCAGATTCAAATCAGAATAACAATACTGCAATATCACATATTTTGAAAAAGAAGAAAGAAGCTTTAACCGCAGATAGTGAAGAATGTCAAGTAAATACAAGCGAACCAGCATGCTGTAAACAAATATTCACACATGTTGTTAGATATAATTTAGATCATTTGGATTCATGTGAATTATTATCAAGTAATTATAAAAAATTCCCAATCACACGAGCACGCTCTATTGGAATAACAAAAGACCTTGAAAAGAATAAATGGCAATCATACAGTAAATATTTAGAAAAGAAAACAGGGGATTGTTTCAATCGTGTTAACAACGTGTATAAAATAACACGTAATGCACCTGTTAATATAGCAACATGTAGTTAAAAAATTGAAAACAAAAAAAGATATAAGTATTATTAACATATTATATTCATATTAATATGTTAAACGCAGAAAACTTCAGAAATAATGTTCGCAGTCGGTTCCAAGAGATCATTTGTGACGAAAACAAGTCTATTAATTTGGAAAAAGCTCTCTATAATTATACTATCAAGGAAGCCGGGTTCAGAAAAATCGTGAAAAAATGGGAAAATTCACCATTTGTACAACTTTATGTAGATAGACTTAGGAGTTTATATATGAATCTTAAACACGAGGATATTCTACATGCGATCCAAAATGATGAATTAAAGGTTCAAACATATGCTTTTATGACGCATCAAGAAATGAAACCAAGCATTTGGAAAGAATTGTTGGAGAAGAAAGCGTTGATGGAAAATAGCAAATTTGAAACAGATTTAGTGGCAAACACAGATATGTTTACTTGTGGTAAATGTAAATCAAAAAAATGTAGTTATTATACAATGCAAACACGTTCGGCGGATGAACCAGAAACAATATTTATCAGTTGTTTAGATTGTGGAAAGAATTGGAAGCGTTAAAAGCATTCTAAATCACAGAAACGCCAATACTCAGAATGACCATTCGGTAATGGCCTTTGTATAATAAATGGTATTTTTTTCTCTTCGTATTCTTTCAAAGCAATTAGATAACCATCTGTTATTTCCGGGTCTATATTCACAAAATGTTTGGCTCCTTTATTGATTTGTTTCGCTCTTTCGCCAATAATGCGTGTTTTTTCATAACAAGTAATGAATGGTAGAGTTTTGTGTAGAGGGTCCACTATTTTCCCTTTTTCATCGCGTACAACTTTGCATAATGCTTGTATTTCTTCAAAATTATGGACTTTCAATTCAGGATGATAGTCTTTGATGATATTATCGCGAAATCTAGTATCAATTTTTTGGAAATACTCCTCGTCTAAATCTTCATCATTTTCTAACATATCGATTTCGTTGTCAATTTCATTGTTGAAAGTTTCTTTGATCATAATTTTATTCAATTCTTCATCTTCATCTTCATCTTCTACTTCGTCATCATCTTCATCACTATCTGGAACTTTTTCTTCATCTTCATCTTCATCTCTATCTGGAACTTTTTCTTCATCGCCATCTTGTTCTTCATCATCATATACTTTTATTGACTTGTTTGTTGATGAAATCATATCCTCATTATCAGAGTCTTCATTTTCGGAAACAGATGAAGTTTCACTAATATCATCATCGTTAATCTTCTTTTCAAATTCGTCCATACTATAGATTATATATACTTTATTTTTTATTTTTATTTCAATTCAATTTTTTATTTTGATATCCAAGTGTAATCACAATCCGGACAAATATATACAAACTTAAGATTTTCCTCATCAAATCGCAAAAATATAACTTCATGTTCTGTTGTAGCATCTCCATCAGTTGATTGATTTGTCTTACATGTTTCATTCGGACATTTCATGGCAATACGTGGTAATGTAGGGTCCAATTTGGTATAAGGATTGATAATATGATCAAATTTTTGTTCTGTTTTCTTTAACTGATTCTCTAAAACACATAAGCCCTCATTTGTTAATGTGTTGTCTATATTACCACATTGTCTACAATAATGTATTAATGAGTTACAGTTATTATCATCAATTTTCATATAATACATGTTACCACAATTGTTGCAAAATTTCATTATATACTAAATACGAAGATTTATATTTAAATGAGTTTATAAAAAAATACATTCAATTTTTTATAAACCAAATGCGGATTGTATCAATGCATTTTTGTTGGATGTTTCATTTTGTTCACTGTTACGTTTTACCTTATAAACGGATTTATTTGTAGTACTTTGATCTACATGTAGTGAGAATGTGTCATTGTCTTCATATAATTCCGGTAATATTCGTGTCATAGGCTTTTCAACTGTCAATAATAAATGCTCAGAATTTAATAAACGTCTATATTCTCTTATAGACATATTCCCATAAAATTTCTCCAATGTATAATAAGGATTTGGCGCTGGTTTAATATTCTTCTTATAATCATAGATTTTTCCATATATTTGATTGATTAAATTATAACGTTCAAATTTAATGGAATCGTCTAAGTGTTCACTCATCAAATATGCTACTGCACATTCAGGTCCACAAAATGAACCATAACCACTTATTTGATAATCCATTTCTTGTTTTGGTATATAACATGATGGATTATCATATTCATATGTACACCAAAAACAGGCGGATTTTTTATCATCCAACCCATTTTTATGTAGTTCTAGTTTCAAAAATTTGAGTTTATTTACAATGGTTTTCATGTTTACATTTTCATTGTTGTCTTTTGTTTGTATTTTCTGACAAATATCACATATTATCTTATTGTCTTCATTTTTGTATGCATACTTTACAGGTTGAACATTAGTATTTTCCTGTAAAGAGAAAAAAGTTTCTTGCTCAGCATTGAAACTTTCAATTTCTGGTGGAACACTTGGGTCATAGGTAATTTCATTTATTTCCTTACTTTGTTTCAAATCTTGTAATGAACACTTCAAATGCAAAATAATATTAGATGATACAAATGAATCATTGGATGAATTATTATTTGTTGTCAATATTTTACTACCTTTTGGTTTGCGGCCTCGTTTTTTGGGCTGTATTTCCGTATTTGAAATAGGCTCCTGTACTGGTTTCACCTCTATTTCTATTTTTATATTCTCTTGTTCCTTCTTCTTTCTTCCGCGCTTCTTTTTCTCAATAGTAGACATATTTTATATATCTTTTTAATACAAACAATTTTAAATTGTTTTCATAAATTACTTGTCTTTATACAAGTGAACGGTTTAATCAACAGGAGATATTATTTCACAAATAACAGGATTTTCTTTATCATAACATTTTCTACATAATGGTTTGTAGTTTGTAACACCTATATCTACTTGTTCAGAATTCTCAGCTATGTTATTTTTGTGTGTGAATAAAGCCTTATTATAACACTTTTCACAAAAAGCCGTTTTCTTTTCAACATAGTCACAATATGGAATCAAATCCAATATTTCACCGAATTTTTCGCGTTTGAAATCCCCGTCTAGTGCATATATGAAGACTTTTTTCCCACATTCAACCATGCTTCTAACAACAATATCTAGATTTTTGAAGAATTGTCCTTCATTAATCAATATATAGTCAGCATCATTTAACTCATGATAATGTGGGTTTTTACTATCAAACCATATATCCATTATATTTTCCACCATAATACATGGTATTTCAATTAGGTCATGACTTACAATTTTGTTGTCTCCATAACGTGTGTCTAAATAATAATTGATGGCGACAACATTTTTCTCTCTTGATGCTTCGTAATACTTTGTAATAAGTTGTTTCGTTTTACCTGCAAACATAGGTCCAAGTGTAATGTGTAAATAACCCACCATTTATATATGGAAATATGAATATTATAAAAATAATACGTTTATGTGTTTTTAATTGGTTTAATATAACATTTTCAATTTTGTTATATAAATATTTGGATTTACAACATAATATGAACGAAAATATTCCATGGGTTGAAAAATACAGACCAACACAATTTGATAATATTGTATTGGATTCTATGAATAGGAAAATATTTGAAAATATATTAAACACTAAATATTTCCCTAATTTGTTATTTTATGGACCACCTGGAACCGGAAAAACGACAACTATTATAAACTTAATCAATACGTATCAACAAATGCATTATAAAATAGACAAGAGTCTAATTATTCATTTAAATGCTTCTGATGAACGTGGTATAGATATTGTGCGAAACCAAATAAGCACATTTGTGAAGAGTAATTGTTTATTTGAGTCTGGCGTAAAGTTTGTCATATTGGATGAAGTAGATTATATGACGAAATCTGCTCAACAGGCATTTAAATATTTATTGCAGTCATGTAACGATAATGTGAAATTCTGTTTAATTTGTAATTATATTAGTAAAGTGGATGAATCGTTAAAAAATGAATTCATTTGTATTCGGTTTAATCAATTGCCTCCAAATAAAATACACGACTTTATTTATAATATATCATTAAAAGAGAATTTGCATTTGGAAAAGAACACCATTGAGGCAATACAGAAAATTTATCGTTCCGATATTAGAAGTATCATCAATTTTATACAATTAAATCAATATTTGGATTATGAACAATGGACGTCTAGTGTATTGAACAATTCAATATATGATTCTATTTATAACATGTTGAATAGTAGTAGTTCTATTGCAGATGTCACTCATTATATACATAACTTATCTATTCAATATAATAAGGATATTAAGACTCTCTTATTGAATTATTTTGACTACATTATACGTAATAAAATATCAATTGTTGATTCAAAATGGTTGAATAAAATAAAATGTTTGATTCATAACCATGAATTGAAAGATGAAACATTATTGAATAATTTTTATGAGCTAATGACGTGCTAGAATATGTTTTTATAATAATGATACTATATAAACATATAAAGCTAATGATATATATTAAATAGTATGGTATTAATCTGTAACGAACCCTATAAGAAAAATGATTATGATGAACATTTTGCAAGATTTGATTTTGAATTATCTGATTTCCAAAAATATGCAATAGAAGCCATTGTAGAGAAACAGCATTGTTTAGTTACTGCTCATACTGGTTCAGGAAAGACACTTCCTGCCGAATTTGCAATACAGTGGTTTGTTGAAAATGGCAAAAAAGTGGTATATACCAGTCCAATCAAAGCATTATCAAATCAAAAGTATTATGACTTTTGTCAGAAATTTCCAAATATAAATGTTGGATTATTTACGGGTGATATTAAGATAAATCCAAATGCAGATGTATTGATCATGACCACGGAAATATTGATGAATTACTTATTTCAAGTAAATAGTACAAATGAAATTGTAGTGGATCAACGGAACTACGATTTCCAATTAAATATTCAAGATGAATTGGGTTGTGTGATCTTTGATGAAGTACATTATATTAATGATGAACACAGAGGACAAAATTGGGAAAAGACGATATTAATGTTGCCGAACCATATTCAAATGGTGATGTTGTCTGCTACAATAGATATACCTGATAAATTCGCATTGTGGATAGAGAAGAATAAAAATAAATCTATTTATTTGTGTAGTACATATAGTCGTGTTGTTCCATTGACTCATTATGGATTCATGACGACAAATGAAGGAATATTTAAGAAAATCAAATCCAAAGAACTTCAACAGAAAATACGTTCACAAACCAATGATTTTATTGTTTTGAAGACTGCACAAGATGAATATAAACCCAATAATTATGAAATACTGCATTCTACATGTGATTTATTCAATAAAAATAATATATTTGTGAATAAAACTCATGTATTGAATCAGCTTGTGAAGCGTCTTTTTGAAAAGGAGATGTTGCCCGCAATTGTCTTTGTATTTTCCCGTAAAAACGTAGAAGCATATGCAAAGTCTATTACTACAAATATATTGGAATTTGATAGTAAAATCCCTTACACCATAAAATACGAATGCGATCAAATCATTAGAAAATTACCGAATTATCAAGAATACTTACATTTACCAGAATATAATATGTTGGTTCAATTATTGGAAAAAGGAATTGGTATTCACCATTCAGGTATGATTCCAATATTGCGCGAGATTGTGGAAAAAATGATATCCAAGAAGTGCGTGAAATTATTATTTGCAACGGAATCATTTGCAATTGGTTTGGATTGTCCTATAAGAAGTGCAGTATTTACGAGTCTGACGAAATTTGATGGAAATAAAATGCGGTATTTGTTTTCACATGAATACGGTCAAGCTGCTGGGCGAGCTGGACGTCGCGGATTGGATGTTGTTGGTCATGTTATACATTGTAATAATATGTTTGAACTGCCTTCTAGTAATGAATATAAAGATATTTTATGCGGAAAGCCACAAACTTTATTGAGTAAATTTCATATATCATTTGATACCATATTGAGTCTAATAAAAAATGGACAAATTCATATAGAGGATTTCCATGATTTCATAAACAAATCCATGTTAAAAGAAGAGTTGGATAATTATAAAGGAAATCTTAATAAGCAAATTACACATTATGAAGAACATATAGCAAACCAAAATAAGATCATAAATAACTTATCCACAACACGTGAAGATATGGAGGCATATGTTGACTTGGAATCAATATTTAATAGTGTGAATAATAAGAAGAGGAAAGAAATACAAAGGAATATGCAAAATATATCAGATAAAACACGGAGTTTTAAAAATGATTATGAACAATATAAAAAGTTACAGGAAAAAAAGAACGAGTTGCATGAATCAACATGTGAACTCAACTATTATGAAACATACGTTGAAACTGGTGTCCATAATATATTAAGTCTATTAATAGAGAAACAATTCATCACAAATGAAGGTGAAGACTACATTATGACACAAAGAGGCCAAGAAGCATCATGTTTGGCGGAAATAAATGGACTTGTTTTTGTAGAATTTTTGGAATATTGTAATTATTTGGAACACTATGATGCAATACAAATGATCGGTCTTTTGTCAATATTTACAGATATAAAAATAAACGAAGATTACAAAATAAGTGTTCCGAAATCTAAAGACAATGTACTGAATCAAGATATTAAGAAAATAATAGAACTGAATGATATGTATTATGATTTGGAAGTGAAATACAATGTAAATTCTGGTTACGATTATCAAAACTCATTGACTTTTGATTTTGTAGATAGTATTATGATGTGGTGTGAATGCAAAACAATTGAAGAGTGTAAAAATTTCATAGAGACACAATTAGTACCATTGGAGGTTTCACTAGGAGAATTTACAAAAGGATTACTGAAAATACTGACAATGTCAAAAGAGTTGATAAAAATGACGTATATTACAAACAATGTGGCTTTGGAATTTGAATTGAATAAAATAGAATCATATTTAATGAAGTTCATTGTAACAACACAGAGCATATACATATAATGGAATAATACGTTGATGATTCATAATATTCTTGTAATACTATAACATTATGAATGTACTTAACAGACTATACTATCACTTAACAGACTATACTATCATTGATTTTTTTAGTGAGATTTTCCTCTAATTGTACAAGCTTATCGGTTTCTTCGTTATTTTCTTTTGTCAAACTATCTTGCGCTTTATTCTTGATCTCTTGAAGTTCAGCTATATTATTAGAAATGGGTTGTGTATTTATATCAAGTGACAGATTTGCTGGTGTATTTTCATGTAAATTGCGATAAGGATCAATTAAATTAGAATGTCTCATGTTATTTGGAGATAAATCATATAATTTGGGGAATTCATTTTCATCACCTTGCGAACTAGATGATTCATAATTACTAGGAATAGATGCCAGTAAATCTGATTTCATTTTTTTATCCAATAAATTAGACGATTCACATAATTTGATATATAACGAATACTTTTCATTCAAATATTCTTTGCCGTCTTCAAGACGATTTTCACGTCGCAATGCCAGTGTTTTAAACAAATGAATAGCAAGTGTGTAATATTCTTTGGATTGTTTTAATTCTAACTCCATAGATGTTTGTATTCCTAAATATAATTCAAGAGAACCAATAATACCCATGATCATACCTAATAAACAAGTAATACCACTAATAATTTGTTGATCCAGTACTGGTTGTAAGCCAACAGATGCAGTACTATTAACGGATGCCAGTACTATCAATGGTAAGCGAAACCATTTTCCATAAGATTTGAAAGTATAATAACGTTTTCTGTGATATTCGCTCAAATTCACGCAATTAATACGCAATTTTTCACAAATTTCCTCAATCTCGCCACTCCAGTGATTCATTATATAATAGGTTTATATTTTATGCTGATTTATTGAAAAAATATTTATATATCAAACGCATTTACATAATAAGGCTATTTTGGTATTGAGTATATTTTATATATGGAATATCCATTGTATCTTGTTCATTACGTTTGAAGGACATTTTAATCATGTGTATCATAATATAGAATATTTGTTTGTTTTGCTGTGTATGGTCTATATGGAAGAAATTATCTTTTTGTTGTAATGTCATGTTGAACATATCATAATAATAGTGAATTATCATTTGGATGTATAGATTTTCCGTTTCTATCAATATATGATACATGTAGTCAAATGTAGACTGACTAAATAAATTTATTATTGTTTTATTCAGTATGTTATTGTTATGTTTACAATATAAACAGAATGATATTAACAAGAGGTTTATAAACCGAATACCGTTATTTATATGATGTTGTTCTTCAATATTTTCATGAAACATCCATGGTTCACAAATACAAAATTCACTATCCCAATCAATAACTTTCAATATAACGCGGCCATCTTTTACATTGAGAACTATATTGTCGGGTTTGAAATCATAATAAATATAGCCCATTGTAGTTATAGTATCAATAATATGTACCAATTGACTGCTGATATCGTTATAAAGTTCGTCATTGTTTTGATAATAATCGCTATTTTCCATTAATCCTTCATATTTTTTCTTGTAGAAGAAATACGACAATGTCATTTCATAGGACTCAATAATAGTATACCGATGAATCCTTGAATTCCAATGGATATTTCCCATAAAATATATATATGGACTAATATTGTACTTAACTGCCTTCATTGCAATCTGTTCATCCATTTTTTTTGTTGGTACATCTAAATGGATTTCGTTGTCAAAATCTTCATTTTCAGTGTTTAAATATCGTTTGGAAATACGCAATGTGAAATCTTTGTTGATGTAGAGAATATTATTACCACCTTTACAGTAATAATTTTTATTTTTGATATTGAATTTACTGAATACGGTTTCCCAACTATCTGTGAATCTTTCATGTAATGGATTTTTTCTTGGCTTTATTTGTGGCATAGTTCTCATTTTTGCAACATCAAGTATTCGTAATTCATTTGTTGTCATTATTGTGAATATAATTTAATGAATTATATATGTTATTTTAATATTATTTCAATTTTTCATAATTATATAAAACAATTATGAAATTTTAATCCGGTTTGCTGGAATCGAACCAGCGACCTGTGGATAACCACATAAAAATACCGTTACAGTCCAACGCTCTACCAACTGAGCTAAAACCGGACAATATATATTGTGTTGAATATTTATATTGTTTTTTGATTTATTGATTTATTGATTTATTTGTTATTTATTGATTTCTTATATGAATAATTAATAAAATTGAATTAAAATAATGATGATAGTATTGATTATATTGATTATATTGATTATATTGACATCATGGATATTACAAAACTAAGCAGACCTGAATTAATGGATTTGTGTGAAAAGAGAAATTTGAAGAAATACAAATCAAAGACAAAACAACAGTTGATTGATTTGATTCAATCCAAACCAGTGAAAAAAATCAAAATAGACGTATCAAATAATGTGATATCGCCACAGCAAAATCCAGAACCTCAAGAGTTATCATTGGATACTATATATAAAGAAGATTGTATTGAAGGAATGAAGAAAATAAAAGACAATAGTGTTGATATTATCATTTGTGACCCTCCTTATAATATTGGTAAGGATTTCGGAAATGATAGTGATAAACAACAAATGGATGAATATTTGTTATGGTGCGATAAATGGATATATGAGTGTTTACGAATATTGAAACCACATGGAACAATGTATATTTATGGTTTCAGTGAAATATTGGCATTTATTAGAACACGAGTCACTTGCAATGTACGATGGTTAATATGGCATTACACAAACAAAGTAACGCCCTCCTTGAACTTCTGGCAAAGGACTCACGAAAGTATCTTGTGTTGTTACAAAGAAAAACCTATATTTAATCGCGATGATGTGCGTGAACCGTACACTGATAATTTCTTGAAAAATTCGGCCGGAAAAGTAAGGAAGGCAACCGTTGGACGCTTCAGTGACGGCACGAAGGAGACCACATATACCGCACATGAAGGTGGTGCATTACCAAGAGATGTAATCAAAACACCAGCATTAGCGGGTGGAGCAGGAAAACGAGAGCGCGTGGATCATCCGACACAGAAACCATTGAATTTATGTGATACTCTAATAAAAGCATCTGTTGATAAAAATACAGAGAGTTTGCTTGTGGTACCATTTGCGGGTTCTGGTTCTGAATGTGTGAGTGCAAAAAAAAATGGTGTGAAATATATAGGATTTGAAATAAATAGTGTGTATATTGATATTGCAAATAAACGTTTGAATGATGTTGTGTAATGTTTATGGTTTTTAATTTGTTATGGATGATTACAATCAATATCAAATATATATGGGATTTTATCCAATGGCAATGTAGTCCACAATTGTGCACTCATTGCTTTACCAATACTGGCAATGAATTCACCTGAACCCTTGTATTCCTTACCTGATTCTGATTCTTGCCATTGAAGTTGATCCACTTTCACGAGCGAAGAAGGAAACACAATCAACTTGTAGGTTTTGTCAAAGGTTCTGTTCTTTGCCAACAAGAAGTAATAATCATCATGGTCTTTGCAGAAATGAGCGATTTTTTCTTCTAGAGACTCATATGATGTACTTCTGCTGCCATTGAACTTAACACATTGTCTATTACCAAGCTGTTTGGATGCAATGAATTGACCTGATTTACAGGATATTCTGCTGTTTTCAATGTTTTCTAAACGCAAGTCCTCACCGACCGCATGGCTTCTATTGGGCTTCCATGATGTAGGAAGACCAAGTTCTTCAAAACTCCTATGTAACGTCTCTTCCCAGAACTCGCCAATGAGTGGTAAACTAAACAAGCTGTGATATAGCTTGATATTTTTCACTAATATAGGAAGGAGTTCAGGAAGAAGCGATGCAACGGATATTGGTGTAGATTGTTCGGACATTTTAGTAATACTGTACTTCTATAGTGCTTTCTGTGAAAAGTAACTCAAAGTTCTCATTTGTTTCGATATATCCCACTGAAAATTCAAGTATTTCGGAAATTTCAAAATTTGAATTTGAATTTTGATACTGAAAATGCAAATTTCAGTATTTTCCTAAATCAGGTACATACTCGTTATTTTATAATAGATATCTTCTATAAATATATGTAGATATGTCAATAAATGATATTCGTATAGAAACAGAATTCAGGAATATAAGTTTCTCTGGATATAAATTAACAGATGTAAAAAAACAATTACTATTAAATTTAAAAAATTCAAAAATAGAACCATGTTGTTATTGGTGTGCTGAACTAATATGCTCCGGTCATTTTTTGGAATTATGGGAAAATATATTCTTATTTGTAGGTAAACATATACATATTGGAAATCCAAAAATAGCAATTTACTTGGATAAACGTTACAATGTGTTTCGTAATATCATTCAAATGAAACATTATCGTACAATATTGGATTTACGTAATAATTCCACAATACGTACAATGTTTAGTGAAATAGTGGTCATATTGTGTTTATCAGTGAAGAAGCCAAGTTTTGAACATATTAAAATAAATAAAACAGAAGAGTTTGATATGACATTATTACGAGAACGGTTCAAAGCCGAAAATACTGGTTATGCCGCCGAGATATTTCAAGATGAAGACCCTAAGGAGTTATTTATCGCAATAAATGAATTTGCCTATCATATTGGTGGAAAAACCCCGAATATGCAAGAAGCTTGTTATTGGATAGAATGGATTATAGAGTTTGAGTTATTGTGTAGGAAGAGAAAGCAAAAATGTTTATTGAAGCGGCGTAATTATAATGTGGAGAATAAATTCCAGCAAGATACCATATGGATTATATGGGATACTTTGATTTATTATTGTGAGAAAAATAAGCCTAAAATATTAAATACAGTATTGAATTCAATAAAGGAATTATTCACAGCTAAATATTCCACAGGTACATCTAAGAAAAGAAAATATTTATTATATTATGCAGTTGAGTTATTAACAGAACATGTGGATACGAATGTTGAATTAATATCAAATAAAAAAACATTAGAAATAGTCACCAACAAAATAGATGATATATACAAACAAATAAAGAAAAATGAAGTGAGTCCAAATACTGATTACTTGTTCAATGGAGTTCAAAATCATAACTTAGAGAACTCATTGAAAAAGATAAATATGATTGAATCTATGGATTTTGTACCAAAATTATAATAACATATTAAGTAATTTGTTATTATAAGAATTATTTACCATGTGCCACCGAGTGCAGAGTTAGCTGCCATAGGTTCAAATGTGTCAACAACCGGTTGTTGAGGTACATGTACGGCAGGTGCAGGTGGGAAAGTGTTATCTTGTAATGCAGGGTTATCTAGATGATCACCACGGCTTGCACTATGTGTTGCCACTCTATTTTGGTTCTTTTGTTTGGTGTTTTCTTCAAAGTTTTCAGAGGGTCCGTTATATAGTTCATATGCTCTGTCAGCCAAAATATTGGCTTTTAGACCCAATTTTGATTGAATACTAAATACGATCACTAAAAATGCTAGAATGATACCTGTTAGATTAATGTTCTCATATTTGAATCCGCTATATGTTGGGAAATATGTGATCATGCGATGAATCAATAGAATACCAATGAAAATAATCAATAACTGAATACATATTTCTACTAAAAGTTCAACAGAGGATTTATCTGGGTCGGCATCAGGAATAAAACGATTCATAATCTTATTTAGAACCAACACAGGGATTATTGCTAAAAATGAGTACTGTACAATATTTATCATTTCACCTTTTGATTCATCATCAGTAGAAAATACATGTGAAAGAAATGTTTTTTTTTCGTCTTTTAATTCTTGGCTTACTTCCATATATATTAATTAAATATATATTTTTGAACTATATGTTATTTGATTAAAACAAAATATAAAAAATAGTAATTATTTAGGTTATATGAGTAATTCAATCGCTGCGGCAAAAAAAAGAAGAGCAGGAATACAAACGTCACAACCTATTGGTTCATCTGCAAATTCAGGAACATGTTCAATCAATGGTCCCAGACCACAAGTACAAAAGCAACCAAAAATGACAATACCCATGTATTTAGGACAATTAGAAACACGTATGAAGGAATTAGAGGCGAATGTGAAAAATAAAGACCTAAATATTCAGTTACAAGTAGAATCTTCAGAGGGAACGAAACAGATGAATTTGACGGAATATATGGTGGAAATGGATAATAAATTTAACATGGTTGTGAATGAACTGTCAGAATTGAAAAATGTATTATTTGATTTACAGCGATTTACTATGAATGTAAATGAGAAATTGTTCAATAAAGTCACTGAAACATCACCACAAGATATTTTAGAAAATATTATACAGGAGAAAAATGAAGTAGAAAATAATGAAGTAGAAAATAGTGAAAATAATGAAGTAGAGAATAGTGATAATTAATAATATAAAAACATAATAAAAATAATTATATTCATATAAGTAAATGTCGGATTTATTGAAAAATATTGAGAATTTTCAAAGTCAATATTATGAAAATAACAATAAAAATACATTTTTTAAAAATAAACAGAAAATAGAATTAGCGAAAGAGGTAAGTAATAGCTTTTCAATAGATGAGTTGATTAATGTTACATGTTATAATGTTGCGAATACAAATAGAGTAATTATTGATTATAATATACTCAAATTATATGCAAATCCTGACAATTATGAAAGAATCATACATCATATTGTAAGTGTGTTTACAAATACAATTAATACTTATGGTAAATTTGAGGTACATATGAATTTGAATACATTTACAGCGACAGCGGCGGAAAGGCATAAGAAGATGGTAGAGTTATTTTGTAATGTATGTATGTCAAATCCAAATACATCGTATTCTGAATCTACAGATAAGTTTGTAATATATTATTGTAGTAATAGTATGAATCAAATTGGAAATTTATTTTTGAATTTTGTCAGTCCTATTGTTAGAGAAAAAATAGTGTTAATAAAGAAAGAAGATAGTGAAACGTTATGGGCGAATGCAATAAAGAAATAATTTTATAGAATTATACCATTGTTGAATAGAGCACGGATTCCCGAGCGGTCAAAGGGGCCAGACTTAAGATCTGGTGCGTTAGCTTCGTGGGTTCGAATCCCACTTCGTGTATATAATCCCTTATTGTCTAACGGTTAGGATGTGGCCCTTTCAAGGCTAAGGCCCGGGTTCGAAGGGAATAAAAACATATTAGTTAAAGTTTTATATAAAGTATATAATTTACTTTATATAAATGGATACCGTACTTTATTTGATAGTATTTATTATAATACTGTTGATATACATGCATGTAATAAAGCATTATGAATTATCCTTTGAACGTAGTATTGATACAATTGAGTATTCTAAAGAACAAATAAAGGAATGTTGCAAAAACAAACAAGTCATCATTTTTGGTTTGGAAAATGATAGTGATTGTATATGGAAAGGTTCTCATGATTTCTATTTGAAAAGCAGTGAAGAACATTTTTTACAATATCCTCTTTATATGAAATACACAATTGTTGAGAACTTGATGCAAAATAATTCAAAATATTTCAGTGAAAACAATCATAGTGTCGCTCGTGAAATCCTTTCTGATTCGTATATGGATAAAGAATTCAGACCTGAATTGTGTGTAAATACTATATATGATATATTGTTAGGTTCTCAAAACACGAGAACTTTTTTTAATTATCACAAGCATCATTCCATGTTTTTGTTTATACAAAGTGGTAAAATAAGATTATATTTCAAATATTCAAACAATAAAGATATTGCAAAATGTGAAAGTAATTATTATGATATGACATATGGTTCTGTTAATAAATTATCATACGATCAACAAGTTCTCATAAATGAGAACCAGATATGTTTTATACCTCCATTTTTAATGTATCAAATAGAATATATTGAAAATACTACAATTATGAGTTATTCTTACAATGATCTTGGTAGTTTTGTTTCTCAAATACCTGATATTGGACTTTATTATGTACACAGGTTCTCACATAGTCAGAAGAAATCTATAAAGACGAAGAAGGATGAATGTGTTGAAGGGAGTGATGTTGACGTAGAAAAAGAATCCAAGGATGTAAATGAGAACCTAGAGTTAATAGAAAAAAATGACGAAAAATAATACTTGTAAGCCTTTATTTTATGATAATTAAACCTTTTCTCACTTAAAATTCTTGGTAAGGCATACTCAATTAAATTATCAATAATAAAAATATTGATATTATTCTTCAAAAATGGAAAAGAATATGGTAAACTAAATTATAAAATGTGTAAAAATATAATGTGATTAGTTTAGATTATCATTTTACAGAAGAAGGAAACTATATTAGAACACAGAAATATTGTTTTTGAATTAATAATGGATAAACCACCATTGTAAAGTAGATTTATCATTTGTATCTTCATAACATGGATAAAATCTATAATTATTTTCTGTTAATCCTTGTCTTCTTTCACATTTTACCTCATCACAAGTATATATTTTTTTATTTGAACGAATGGTTGCTTCATAATATCCACCATCATTTGGTTTTATTTTATTTGGACCTCTACCCTTCATTTTCTCTTTTAATTCTTTATTATAATATTCTTTTGCTTCTTCTTGTGTTTTGAATTTTTTAATAACAGGTTCTTTTAAATAATCACTATCATCACTTGCTACTGAAAATCCATCATAATCTTTTGGATCATTAAATGTATTTTTACCAGAAAGAATACCATTTGTATATTTTGTTGTTTTTGAATTCCACTTAATAGTTTTGTCTTCAAAATTGCTCTTCCATAGTTCTTCATATCTATTAATACTATCTATATTAGTATAACAGATACTTATACCATTATTATCATATCCAGTGTCACGACCTACTAATCCCTGAATAATTGTTGTATCATCTGGATTTTTACTATATCTGTCACATAATATTCCAATATTTTTTTTTTTCAAAGTTTTAGCACATCTTAACATTTCTTTAATAAATATAAATGTGTGTCTTTCTGGTTTTATTATTAAAGTTTTATTTATGTCTTCAATTTCACTTTCTCTATCATATTTAATAAATTCATAATTATCAACATTAAATGTATGTTTAAAATTTTGAATGGTTAAATCTTGTTCTGGACCATTTTTAGTTCTAATAATATGATATAAAGGATTGACATAGTTATCAATATCATTTTTTATTTCTTCAATATTTTCAAATACTTCTTCATCTACTTCTCCAGTTTCTTTATCGTAACCACATAATTGTTTATACTGTTTTACTCTCCCCATTTGTAATAAATTATATGAACTTATATATCCATCTCCAACATCTGCTAATATTTTAGTTGAGGCGTCATTCCATTTCATTAAATCATATATTGTTCCATCAGGAGTTGCGGTATATTCCAATATTTTAATATCATTTTCATATAATTTACGTTTATTTAGCAAGCCAGCATTCTTAAATGTTTTGTAAATAGTTTGACCTTTTTTGGCGGCAACCTGAATTTCATCCATAATGATAAGAATATTTTGTTTATCTTTAATTTCATCAACAAATGTATTAGGTAATTCGCATCTATGAAATACTCTTGTTTGTATGCTTTCAGGCATTCTTTCTTTTGTTTGTTCTTTCCATTCACAACTTGACAACCCAGTAATAATATATATATTTTCAATTGGTATTAAATTACTTGTGTCTTCCAAATATTGTTTAATTGTAGCACACATGCTTCCAGTTTTACCTGATTGTGTTTTAGATACAACCATAATATTTATAATTTTTCTATTCTTAAAAGCAGTTACTACCCTTGATGCTATTATTTCTTGATTTTCAAAAATAACGGATTTACCTGTTAATTTTAAAATTTCTAATTCATTAAGAACATTTTGTTTTCTCAATTTCATTATATCTTGTTGTAATAAATCATAATCACAACGCACTCTTTTTGTAAGAATTTGTTCCATTATTTCGTGTGAAATATTATCGCTCATTTTAATTTATATGTAAAATATATTTTATATGATTTCAATTTTATTTTAAAATAAATTATATTTAGCGAAAATTACTTACACCTTTGCACATTTAAATGTGCCATTTCGTTCTAAAGATGAAGTTAAAAATCTAGGAGCCAAATGGGATAATAAATATAAAAAACGGTATATTAATAAAAATAATAAAAATATTGATATTATTCTTCAAAAATGGAAAAGAATATGGTAAACTAAATGATAAAATGTGTAAAAATATAATGTCATAATATTATATTTTTTATTTAATATCCGCCGCGTAATCGGAGTACCAAATGTAGTGTGGATTCTTTTTGGATATTGTAATCAGAAATAGTGCGACCATCTTCTAGTTGTTTTCCAGCAAAAATAAGACGTTGTTGATCTGGTGGTATTCCTTCCTTATCTTGAATTTTCTTCTTAATATCATCAATAGTATCTGCTTGTTCTACATCTAATGTGATCGTTTTTCCTGTAAGCGTTTTCACAAATATCTGCATAGTATGAATTTATATACAAAATAACTTTTATATTGATTCATAAAATTAATAACATAGGTTCTCATTTTCAGTATAAACTATCTTTTTATAGTATATAAATGAAAACCAGAGCACAAACAATGAAAAATAAACACAAACATAAGAAACAAATAAGAGAACACAACACAAGTATTAAAAAGCATGGATTGAAGGATAATTTTAAGAAAAATTTAGTGGAAACATTTATTGGTATGTTAAATACAGTAAAATTATATCATTGGAAGACATATGCATATTCAACACATGAGTCCTTGGATGTATTATATAAAGAATTAAACGAACATATTGATGAGTTCATGGAAACTTTATTGGGAAAAGATGAGTCGCGCATACCCAACTTCAAAAAAAATATTGAACTTTTCAATGATAGTTCTGAGAACCTGTTTAAAGAAAAAATCTATAATTACAGGAATTATTTAATGGAAATGGACCGAGTTTTAGATAAAAAATATCATAGCGATTTGTTGAATATTCGTGACGAAATTCTTGGTACAATTAATAGGTTCTTGTATTTAATGACACTCAGTATATAAAATTCTAAAATTGCAACATACCATACAATGTTGGCATATTATTATAATAAATAATACCTGTTTCACGCATACGTAATGCATTCAAAGAT
>MDTB01239233.1_pt1 | contig 20148 bp, 28 predicted proteins | sample 811161 | NCBI WGS metagenome assembly MDTB01 (sample SAMN05326650, study PRJNA326480) | marine metagenome | isolation source: seawater | place: Mediterranean Sea | collected 2009 | reverse complement strand
GGCACAAAATAAAATTAAATTTCCCCGATGTTTTGAGGGAGGAGGATTTATATTTTTATATGATAGAAAGCTCCTGGAAAACGGACTAGTGCAGCGCGCGGATATCAAGACACTGTTTAATATTTTAATGGAGATGACTACATATTTTAATACTGATGCAAATAATATTATACCTGATACAGGAAAAATTTTAGCCTATATAAATAGTATTGAAATTAAAGTTATTGATTGAAATAATTAATTTATTTTAATACTACAATTTAGTATGCAGAAGGGATGTCAGGCTCAAGGACATTCTTATCATAGATAGATTTACTCCGGTTCTGTAAGATGTCCAATTTGGACAACTGAAAATGTTAATTAGACAAACATATAAATTCTCCTGTAGAAATGACTGAAGAATTAATATCTGAGCTAATAAATATATCATATCATGTTCCATATGGGGCTTGAACCCATGACTTTCGGCTCATAAGACCGACGCTCTAACCAACTGAGCTAATAGAACATCATATTATATATTTAATAAATACATCATATCATGTTCCATATGGGACTTGAACCCATGACTTTCGGCTCATAAGACCGACGCTCTAACCAACTGAGCTAATGGAACATCATATTATATATTTATACTTATATATATCTGTAAGCTTTAAGTATTTTAAAAATTTCAAATTCCACCACGTAATCTAAGTACAAGATGAAGCGTACTTTCTTTTTGAATATTATAATCAGATAATGTTCTTCCATCTTCTAATTGCTTACCCGCAAATATAAGTCTTTGTTGGTCAGGGGGAATACCTTCTTTATCTTGTATTTTAGCCTTTACACTATCAATAGTCTCGTTTGGCTCTATTTCTAATGTAATTGTTTTTCCTGTTAATGTTTTTACAAAAATCTGCATACCTATTATAATTCTTAATAAATATTTTTAAATAATTTTAAATTTTTATTTTTAATCAAATTCAATTGTATCAAATTTATCATTGAGTTCTTGTACTTTTAATTTTAACTCACTTATTTCAAGCAATAAATTTTTAATAATTTCATTTACATTTTTTCCCGCTAAATTAAATTCCTCGCATGATAATTTTTTAGCATAAAATAAAATAGCATTTCCAGATGATATTGATATATTGGTATTATTTTTCATATTATATATAATTTTTAGATATAATAATTATATAATTATTAACGCAAATAATAATTATTAATATAAAACTATATAAAAAAAACATGAATATATATAAAAATGTTTAAAACATCTTTATATAATAATAAAAAGGAATTTAATTTGAAACAATTATTTTTATCGCATAATTGGGGTAAAGATAACTTAAATAGAGATAATCATTATAGGGTTAAAATAATAGGCAATATATTAAAAAAAAATGGATATACTATATGGTTAGATGAATTTGAAATAAAAAGTGGTAATATTGATCATTCTATGTTATATGGTATAAATAACTGTGAATGTGTATTAGTTTTTATTACAGATAAATATATGAATAAAATTAATAACGGTTGCGAAAATAAATTATCCAGAACAGATAATTGTTATAAAGAATTTAATTATTCAAATATTATTAAAAAAACTATAATACCCATATTAATGGAACCAATTCCTGAATTATTAGAAAAAAAAGGACTATATAATTTTTATTTAGGAAATCAACTATATATTGATTTTTCAAATGATTTTAATTATAATAAAAGTATAAAAAAATTAATAAAATCATTGAAAAATAATAATATTTATCCAAAAAATATTGATAATAAATTTAATATATTAAGTAAAAAAAAAAATGTATCCACTATTTATATATAATTAAAGATTTATAAACCATATCCAGTTGGCATCTATAGGACACACCATAGGTGCCGCCAGCGAGTGCAACCAATTATATCTAATTTGTCTAATTAAATTTTTAAGAAAAATTTGAATTTGTATAACAATTTCAATATAAGAATTTTTTTTAAAATCTAAAATTATATTATATTTTTTAATAATTTTAATAATATAATTTAAATCATCAATGAATGTAGAATAATCTGATAATATCCAATTATTCATATTATCAAGACACAAAATTGGATTCCATATATTATAAAAATTTTCAACTTTTTTATAAATAATTTTTGAAATACTTGTATTAAAATGTTTTAAATATATATCTTTATTTATATTAAAAATAACCAATCTTTGTAAGTCAGTGGGTAATTTATAAAAAATTTTCAATTTTTTTCTTGTATAATAGCCTTTATATATTGATTGAATTTTTAAAATTTGAGCTTTAAATAATATATATATATGAGTATGACAATAATTAAAAATCTTTTTTTTATTTTTACAAAGTCTATTTTTTTTTGATTTTAAATCAAATACTTGATATTTACACCTACAAGATGGCATATAATAAATTTATATTTATTATAAGTTTAAATTTACTTTTAAATTATTTAATTTTTTGTTATTTTAAATATAATGTAAAATTAATTAATGGTTGAATGTGAAATATGCATGGAAAAATTTCCAATTGATTGTTTTAAATTCTTTCCATGTACTCATAAATTATGTAATTTTTGTTATAATAATATAAAAGAATTAAAATGTCCATATTGTAGACTTGATATAGAGTTATCATCTGATGATAATGATGATTATAATTATAATCCACCAAATGTAATAAATAAAAAAAAAAAGAAAAAAAGAAATAGAAATAGAAATCGTACTCAATCTAATAATAATATATCTGAAACATTTAATATTATTAATTAAATATTAATATAAAGAAAAGTATAAATAATTAAAGTTAAAATAAATAAAAATGCTATATATAATGAATTAGTACTTAGTTTTTGTTGTATTATTTGATTATGCTCATCAATTTCTGTTTGTAAAGTATCAAATGTTTGCTTGACTTCATTTTGGATTGAAGTCATCACCGTGCTATCATACTGAGACAGCATGAGAAGGGATTGATTTATAAACTGCTGATTTGCTGCATTCTGCTGCTGCAACTGATCCTGCACCTTTTGGTATGAAGAGGATCCAAAATTGTCTTCCATTAGTCCTCCCATTCCAATCATATTTCCTGCAGCATATAAACCTTCTTTTACACCATTGCCAACCTGATTACTACAATCATCTTTGGAGCCGCCACCACCCATATTATTACATATATATATATATATATATAAATTAATTTTTTTTTATATTTATTAATATATATTTATCATCATGGGGGAGATTTTTCTTCTTGGTCCCTTGTTTGGTGGCGGTTATTCAGCATTTAAAGATTCAACTGAGGGTCTTGGAAATGCATGTAAGGAACTCGCCGAAGAGCGATCGAAAATGGAACAGACTAAAAATCAGGTGCAGTCGGCCTTTAAAAGCGCACCAGATGTGCCCGCGATCAAAAGCAACTCAGAAGAACTTAAAAATTTGCAAGCTTCATATAGTCAGAAGTTAACAAATTATTCTAACCAGTTTAAAAAAAGACAAGCTTTAATAAATATTTTTTTAGCTTCATTTATATTTTCTTTATTCATTGCATTATTATTGAGAAAATTTAAAATTTTCTCTAAAATTTGGAATTTAATAGTAAATAAAAAATAAAATAATTATATAATATTATAATAGTCATATGGTTCGTGTAAATCAAACTATGCTGACCGCCGTCGACATAGAAGATTTTGCGACTAGTGTCGACGAAGGCTATAGGACCGGCGGGCGGGATGGGCTCCCGTACAAAGGCGAAATATGGGATGCGGAAGAGGCCGATGTGCAGAGGATGTTCGACGCGGCGATGGAGTCGTATAATACGTTGTCGCCCGCCGATGGGGCGGCGAAAAGGGAGATGATGAAGAATGCCAAGGTGTTCTATGACTGGAAGAAGAACAGGGAAAAAATTATTGAGGAGATCGGCCCGGACTATGTAAGGGAGATCGAGGAGCAGCTCCCGTTTCCGTTCGTGAAGGGCCTCGACGCACAAGGCAAGGATATAGTGCTGACGAAAACGGGCGCGCGGAGAAACAACATAGTGGAAGGATCCGCAAACCAAGCAAACTATCGCAGCGGCAAAGACGGAGCTGGTATAGTACTGGCCTGGGCGGTAGACATGCTGGAGGGGGGTGGGGACCCCCAGGCCGCGCTGGAAGAATGGTTGAATGGCGACAAGGAAATCTCCGCGCCGAAAGGCAGCAAGTACAAAGATCTAAGAGGACTGCCACCTGCACTTCCAACAGATGAAGCTTTAGGCGGTGGCGGCGGAAGACGCGCAAACTTAGTGACAAGCTACGCATCAGCGCTCGCGAAGGCGGCCAAAGAATACAAGAGCGACGACAAGGCCTTCTCGCTGGACAAGTTCACCGAACTGTACACGGCACTTGAAACCACGAATAAATTCTGCGACGAGCAAATCTTTAGCTCGACTAATAACGAGTACCTCGCTATCCGGGTGGAGCGCACGGACCCGTACACTGTCACCCGGTACAACGACAACATGTTCAACAAGGACGCCGATGGCCGGCCGACGCCATCGTCGTTTGCTTTCCGGCATACACTGGGACTTGGTGCTGACATGGAGGCGCTTGCGGCGGACCCCGGCCAAGAGCTAATAAATCAAATCAAAGGCACGGCGGGCACGGAATCAGATGTGATCGCACAGGACGCCATCAACTTGTTCAAGGCGCTTCAAACCCCGGTCGGAAACCCAGCTAAGGCGGTAGAGACATTTAATGAGGCGCGCGACGAATCGATTAGGAAATATAATACGCCGTCGTCGGCCCTCTCGGATACGAAGGGGGTGGAAATGCATGGGGTGCTTGCCGAAATGCTGCAGAGGAGGGCTCGGAACGCGCCGGAGGATAATCCCAACGCGGGCTCGCCAGATCAAGGAAAAAATGGTAAAGGTAAATGGAAGATTGCAAAGGATATAATTAAAGCACTGGCGTTGGCAGGATCCATTTTATTGGTATGGGATTTAGTTAGACAATATGCAGCAGCGCATAGTGGATGTATGCAAGTTACTCAAGATGATTCCGTAAAAGTGTATTGTGGCGGCGGCTGTGAAAATGATGGGTCGTTGTTCTCGCATAGCTGTAAAAACTTTAGTGTTGAGCAGTGTAGGTGCGCCAAAGATGATTATAGTGGCGGCGACGGGGGGAGCTGCAAGGTGAAGACGCAAATGGACTGCGGCAACGACACAGACACGACGCCTTCGAAAAAACTCGGAGGAGCTGTAAATTGCTGTAATTGCGGCAATGGGTGCCCAGGAGGGGAGATTGGCGCCGACGTGAAGAAATATTTATATTATTCATATACTCAGATGGACATCCTTTCCGCAGTAGAAGATTTATTGACACCCCCTGTAAATGATTGGCTTGGTGATCTATTCTCGTTTTTAAAAAAGGCCGCAATTTGGGGTTCCATTATTGGTGGTATTATTCTTGTATTTTATATTATATATAAATTAGTTGAACATTATAGTGAGGGATCATCTGGGAATGGTAGTGAAGGTACAAATATAAAAATAGACAGTACTTTACCCACGATTCCAGTTAATAAACCAATAGATCCTGAAACAGCATTTGGATTTATTTCTAATTATTCATATTTTGGAAGATCACGATAAATAAAATTAAATTAGGTATATTTTTTAAATTTTAATATATTCTTTATTTATTAAATTTATGAATGAATTTTATACTATAAATGACATTCAAAAACTTAATAATGAAGATAAAATGAGAATATCAAAATTAAAAATACCACCAAATTGGAATGATATTAAAATTAGTAAAGATTTTAATTCAAAAATACAAGTTATTGGTATTGATAAAAAAAATAGAACTCAATATATTTATCATCCAGCATGGATAGTATTTTCAAAAGATACAAAATATTCTAAAATAAATTATATTAATTTTAATAAATTAAATAAAGTATTAAATAAATTAAGTAAATTTAATGGTAATTATTCAAAAGAATATATCATATCGAATATGTTAATTATAATGAAAGATTTAAATATTCGTGTAGGAAATGAAAAATATTTAAAAGAAAATAATTCTGTTGGTTTATGTACATTACAAAAAATACATTTAAAAAAAATTAAAAAAGATAAAAAAATCGAATATAAATTTGTATTTGTGGGTAAAAAAAATATAAATCATGAAAAAATATTAAATAATAATCATATTATTTTTATAAATAATATAATAAAATTACCCGGAAATTTTTTATTTAAATATATTTCACATGATAATAATAATAATAAAATTTTTAAAAAAATAACAGCCGATGATATCAATAAATTTTTAAAAGAAAATATTAATAAAAATATGACATGTAAAGATATTAGAACACATTGTGCAAATGAAATATATAAAAAAAATTATAATAAATTTATTATAAATGGTTACACTGACAAAAAAGCCCAAATTAAGGCAATTAAAATTGTTTCAAATGAATTAGGTAATACAATTAAAGTATGTCGCGATTCATATATAGATCCAAGTTTATATAGTTAATTTCATTACATATTTTGTATCATTATATTAGTAACGTATTCAATTATCAAATATATTGGTATTCATTTTACAATTTTAATTGATAAATATCAATATTACAATTTTTTAAAAATTTTATACCAGTTTTATCTTTATATTCTTCTAAATAAACAACTTTTTTAATACCTGATTGTAAAATTAACTTAGAACATTCTTTACAAGGACTTAAAGTAATATATAAAGTTGAACCTTCAGCTGATACACCGCCACTTTGAACCAATTTTGTTATTGCATTTGCTTCTGAATGCAATGTGTACCATTTTGTTTTACCATATTGATCTTCGCAATTATTTTCAAAATTTTTTGGTGTTCCATTATATCCGTCTGATATAATTTTATTATTTTTAACAATAATTGAACCAACTTTTTTTTTTTTTGCATGACTTAACTCCGCTATTTTAAGAGCTATTTCTAAATATTTTTTATGATATTTTTTTTTATTATCATGTGTGATTAAATAATTATAAATATTTTTAAACATATTGTAAATATATTTGAACATATTATAAAATATATAAATTTTTTCTTTAAACATTTTTATACATTATTAAGTACATGAACTTATAAATTTAAAATATTTAAAGAAAAGAATAATAATTAATATTATTACATGTCAGACTATAAAAATTTTTATAATGGATTATTTTCTGGTATAGTATCTACGATTGTATGTAATCCATTTGATGTTATTCGTACAAATAAACAATTATCTAATAAAATTAAATATGATTTTAAATTTTTATATAGAGGAATTAAAACAAGTTTAATTACTATACCTTCATTTTGGTCAATTTATTTTGGAACATATAATATATTAAAAATAACTAATACAGAAACATTTTCAATTTTTAATGGTTATATTGCCTCCAGTTTAGCATCAACAATAACATGTCCATTATGGTTTATACGCCAAAAAACTCATGTTATTCCAAACTTTAATATTTTTGAATTTTATAAAAACAACGGTATTAAAGTTTTTTATAATAGTTTATTTACAACATATTTAATTAATTTATCTTTTACAGTACAAATGCCAATATATGAATATTTAAAAAAAAAAGAAGAATTAGATAAATATTTTTATAATAATAATTTGAAAATATTTTTTATAACAGCATTTTCAAAAACAGTCGCCTCAATTATTTTTTATCCAGTTGATACTATTAGAACATATCGTAGAAATTATAATAATAGTAATATAATTAATATTATAAAAATTTTAAATCAAAAACCTCTCGTTTATTATAATGGTTTAAGTGTATATTTACTAAGAAGTATTCCATATCATTCAATCACATTTTGTTCATACGAATTTTTAAATAAATTAAAATAGAAAAAATTTTATTTTGTATTATATATATATATAAATGGAATTTGGTGCTAGAAGAAAAGCTGTACGTAAAAAGGTTAAGCGTAGTCCAAAACGCAGTCCAAAACGCAGTCCAAGAAAAATGTGTAAAAAAAAATTAACTCTTGCGAAACTTAGAAGATTAGCAGATGAGGCAGGTGTAAATGTGTTTTCTGAAAGAAAAACTGCAATTAATAAAAAAACTGGATTACCTAAAAAACCAAAATTAGTTGGTTGTGCGACTCTTAAAACTCGTCTTAAAAATGCTGGATTAGAGCATATTTATAAAAATACTATGCCTGCAGAGAATTTATCCGATGTATCTGATTTATTTACTGAGTCACCCAACGTGCTCCCCGGGCTTGATGTGCCCGGGTTACCCGATGACGATGATGAGCGCTTCCGCGCGCCGCTGCCGACGCCGCTGCCGACGCCGACGCCGACAATGGAGGGATTTGGTGCCATGCACGGGCTTGCCGGTGCCCGGCCAAAAATGAGCGATCAGAAGACTACACTCTATAAATCAACATTTTACGTCCCGGCGCCAAAGGGTACCGGCTTCAGGGTGCTGCATGCGAGTGAAAATAAAAAACTCAAAAACGTCACTTTTTTTACTGAAGATTTACGCGGGCGCAGGAACGGCGTGCGCATCACCGACGGCCGCGGCAACCTGAACCAGCTATTTCTGGATAAAGCGGCCTTTGAGCCCGAGGAGCTTATGAGATTTAACAGGCTTACTCTCCAAAAGAAGAAGCAGAAATTATTAAATAGGCTCATTCTTAAACGGAAAATGAAAAGATCCATAATGAAACGTTAAAATGATTTAAAAATATAAAATAAATTAATTTAATGAGTATTCCATTAAATGTGTGGTATTATAATGATCTATTAAACGATTGGATATTAAAATTAACAAACGATTTTGTTGAGACAAAAGATGAATATAAATATTTTAGAGTTATATCTAATGGTAAAAAATATTTTTATTCGTCGAGTAAAGATTATTTTTTACATAATAAAGATTATATTCTATTTGATGATAATATTTATGATGTTAATAATAATTTAATTTATAATATATAAGATATTGCTTGTAAATAAGAGTCAGCTAAATCATCTTTTTTTTTAGAATTTTTAAAAAATTCTAAATATTTATAATATAACATATTTTCTAATATTTTATTTTGTAAATATACATGTGTCTGTTCTATTGCCGCTTTTTTATTATAATAGTAAGCTTTACTTTTTGCCTTTTTACCTTTTAAATTATCTATAGTTTTATTTTTAAGTTGAATGGATTTAGTCTCAGAACATAATTTTAATTTATTTTTAGCTGAATAATATAAAATTTTTGTATTTTTACTTAATTCATAATTTAATCTTAATGTAAAATATACAAAAATTGCAGTGCTGATTATTCTCATTTGTGGATTAAATGATGGTTGTTTTTCTATTAATATGACATCAGAGTCTAATAAATTTGGTACATTTTCTAATTCATATATTAATTTTACAATTAAATTTTCATTTTTAGAAATAGAACAATCTAATATATTCCAGTCTAATATATCAGATGTTTTGGAATCTAATTGACAATAAGCTAAATTTTTAATACCAACATCAAAAGATAATAATATCATTTATAATATATATTCAATAATTAATTTTAAATAATTTTACTGTATTTATATGTTTTTTTATCAGTATTAACAAATGCTGATAAATGATTACTATCACCATATTTATCTTTATTTTTATTATTTTTATCTTTTATAACTTTATCAATATCTTTTATAAACCAGGATATATAAATATATTGTATGCTTATATTTATAATATAAAATCCTTCGTTTTTTAATTTTTTTACTATAAATTTATTAACGGATTCTATATTAAATGGTATTTCACCAATTAAAAAATTTGGAATTTTACAAATGCAAGCTGTTTTTCCTAAATTTGCATAATTATTTATTTTTTCTTTAATGGAATTTAAAATTTTCAATTTTAATTGTTCTTCCCTAATAGATCTATTTTTTTGTAGCTGTAAAATATTTTCAATATCTTGAGATAACATATAATAATAATTAAATTATTATATTTATATTAATTCTAATTTAAAAATAATTTAATTATTATAGTATAAATGAACTTTTATATTAAAAATAATAGTTTATATTATTATAATTATCGTTTTTTTAATGGACAGCTATCTCCTTACTTATTTTTAATCTATATTTACATTATATTTTCTTATCCTAATTTTATTAAAAATATTAATTATCTTTCTATTTTTGTTGCTATATTTGGTATAATGGATACTATTAACGCAATTAAAAAATATAATTTATATTTCATTTTTATATTTTTTATTATATTTCATTTAGTATTTTTATATCCTCTTATTAATTTTAAAAAATATATGAAGCCGAATATTATTAACTATATTCTTTCTTTAATTGGTATTTTGATTATTTTATTTTTACCTTATTGGCCATATATTATTTCTAGAAAAAATTGTGTATATAGTCTAATAGCTACAAATATAATTTTTACTTTAATTTATTGTATAATTTCATAATTTTTATTATCAAATGTATAATATGCATTTGTATCATTAACACCTGGTAATTTAATACATAAACAACCAGTTATGCCTTGTATATCTGGCCATTGGTCACCTATACTTAAAATTATATTATTATTAATACTTAATTCTTTTTTAAAGTTAATTTTAAAAGATATATCCGGATATTTTACATTATGATATATTTCATCATATTTAATATCTAATAGTTCTAAATTTTTAATAGATGATTTTTCAGATGAATATGGTCGAGCAGTTAAAATAATTACTTTAAATCCTAAATTTTTACATAATTTAATAATTTTTACAATCTGTGGAATACTCGGAAATAACATATATCCAGATATAATATTATGGGGAAATTGTTTATTTGGATATAAATTTATATGATCTGTATATAATAAGGTGTCATCAATATCAAATATAACGGTATATCTCATATTAGTTTTAGGATAATTTATTAAATACTGATAAAGTTTTTTATAAATAACATTTAATTTATCAAAATATTTACCAGAATTTGGCCATCCCATATAATAATCAATTACATTATTCATATTATATATAAATATATTATATATTAAATAATTTATTTTTAAGTTAATTTATTAATCAGAATCTATATCAGGGGGCGGTGCAGTTAATGCGTCTTTAAATAAAACTTTTTTATTAGTATGACTAGGCATACTTTGATATTTAGGTAAAGGTCTAGTTGGTTCAACTTCTTTTATTTCATTATCAAAATCATCATAATCATTCACCCCTTCATCCGGTTCATCATCCGGTTCATCATCCGGTTCATCATCCGGTTCATCATCCGGTTCATCATCTGGTTCATCATCCGGTTCATCATCATCATCATCGCGTTGTGAATCAATTTTATTTTTTTTATTTTCAGTATTAATATTTATGGAGTCATCAACTTGATCAAAAACTCCATCTAAATATTCTGTTAAAATTTTATCAATTGGTATTTCATTTCGAATAGTTTCTTCTATTGTATCTGATATTAAACTTATAACTTTCTCTTTTTTTTCTACAATAATTTTGGGATTATAATATATTTTTTCAGAATTTGTAATGATTATTTTATGTATAAATGTATCGAGATTAGGAACTTTAACCTGAATACTTTTATTATTATTTTTTAATCTTACACATGCAAGTATTTTAACATGACTAACAAAAATTGCTGTAATTAAATCTAATAAATATGGAATTTTAGTTTTAATATTTTTAGTATTTTTTTCAATTATAATATTATTCCAGGTAGGAATTTTTTTTAATTGTAGTTGAAAATTTTTAAATGATATACTACTTTTTTTTTTAAATTTTTGAGATTCAATGAATTGATTCAAAATTATATCATATATTTCAGGACTTAATATATATAATAATTGCTTAGTATATTCTTCTTTTGCCGGTACTAAAACATTAATATTAAGTATTTCTGACATTTATTATATAAGTTGAATTTAAATTAATTTAATTAAACTAAAAATTAAATTAATAAATAATAATATAATATTTATATAATTTAATGAATAGTATTTCTTGCAATGTTAATTATAAAAAAAAAGTAAAGTGGGTTATTCATAAAAAAAATATTGAATATACGTTATTAGGTCTTAAAAATTCTAAATCAAAGCCGATAAAAAGAAAAAATATAGCAATTGGATTACTATTTTTAGATTTAGAATCTGCTGGCAAAATGAATTTTATTAATAGTGATTGTTTTGGAGATGAAGATGGTAATAAAATATGTCATAAAGTAATGAAAGATTCATTAATTCATCAAACAGGAAAAAAAAATAGTGTACATACACCTTTATCTATAGTTAATTTTCATACACATCCATTAAATTGTTATATTAGTGAAAAATGTATATGGGGATGGCCATCTGCACAAGATTTAGGATCATGTTTATCATTCGCAAAAGATAAAAATTTAACACATGTTATATTTACAATCGAAGGAACATATATAATAGATGTAAATTATGATTTTATTAAAAATTTAAAAAGTAAAGAGTTTAATAAAATTAAACAAAGAGTAATTAAAATATTTCAATATACTCATTTATATCGTATATCACCAAAACATTTTAATAGTATAAATTTGAATTTTGATTTAGATAAAAATTTTAAAATGAAATTTTTAGATAAATTAAATTTAAAAGAAAATCAAAATATAGTTTATTCTTGGATAAATTTAGTCAATAATTTAACATTAAATAACTTAAATAAATTAAGTGAAACATTCGGTATGTTAAAGATAATTAATAATGAATTATTAAATTATAAAATATTTAATATACAATTTAAACAAAATAATACTATACAATGGAATAGTAATCTTACAAAATATCAAATATTTGAAAAATTAAAAAGTAAAAATTTATTGGATATAAAATTACCAGAAAAAATTGAATATATCGCACCATTTATATCAGGGCAATCCACATTAGAATGTTTATAGTTTAAATAAGCAATAAAATTTTTCCATCATTTGGTTCTAGTTCTTAGTCAGTTTATTAAAATGGAAATAAACACAAAATGGAAGAATTTATTAATAATTTTCATCATCTCTTCGTTTAAATTAATTGATTGTTAATATATTATTGTTAATATTACTTAACTTTGATTCATAATATTCTAATTTATTATGTATATTACCAAAATTAATAAGTAATCCATTTTCAATGTTTAAATTTTTTTGATATTTTTGTAATTGAATTATTTCTTTTTTAGATAATGAATTTACTTGAGATTTAAATTCTAAAATACATTTAAAAGGTTCATATATGATTATATCAGCTCTTTCATAACCCAATTGATAACCTTCATATAAAATAGGTACTATTACTTCTGTTTGAAATTGATAATTTTCATTACGTAAATGAATACACATTGCACTAACATAAATATGTTCTTTATAATTATTATTTAATTTATCGTGAATTATATTACAAAATTCTTTAATTTTTTCTATTGACATATTAAGAAAATATTAAAGTATTTTTAAGTAAATTATATATTTTTAAGCTTGCTAATTCCTTTCAACCCAAGAAAAAAATTGTATTATATAATTAACGATTGGGACCACACCCTTCGAGTGGCAATCTTAGAAGATCGGGTCCAATAGTGGAATTGTTCCATGGGCCAACATTCATAATTGGATTTGGGGGTTCTGAACGTAGTGATTGATTTTGATTACGATTGGAACTTTGAGTTGGATTGATTCCTATAAGTTCTGATGGAGTTAAAAATACTTGATTCGCTAAAGCTTGCTTAAAATTAGAACCAATATCATTAAATCCATTATGTACTTTATTATCTAATGGTTTTGGTAATAATGATGATGCTAAGCCCCGACTTTCATTCATGTTAGTATTGACTGGGTTGTGCTGAGAACTACCTGAATTATTGTAATGGCCATAGTTATTTGGTATTGTATTTACGGTTATAGTATTTAAATTATTAGCAATTTTCAATGATTTTTGTAAATTCATTTTATCCATTTCATATGTAGTTAATAATGAGCTACTATTATTTGTACCTGGGTATATATATGGTTCAGTAAAATAATCACTACTATTCAAAGCCTGACCATCTTCGTCATTTGTATTATAATATTCATAAGACTCCAAATTGTCTTTTAGTAATTGCATTGTAATAACAGCAATTAAAGAAACTGTTAATACAGCTGATAATCCAGAAAAACTACTCATCTATATTATTATTAAATATTATTTTTTTATATTAAATTAAACAAATTAATTTTTAATTTGAATTTTATTTAATTCTAAATCATCATCAATATTATCTGATTCAAAATGTATATCATCTGCATCTTCAATAAATAAATAAGATTTTGTATCTAACTCTATTTCTTTTAATTTTATTTGAGTAACTTCCCATAATGGTTCGCAATAATTTTTATAAAATATAATTTTTTTACAATTTAATAAACATATTACTATATCATTAGGTGATAATGATTCTACGTCTAAATTTTCTTTAAATTTATTATAAACATGAACTTTTTTATTAATAACAACATTTATTTTTGAATTTTTAAAAGAACTTTTATATATTTCATCTGCTTCATCTATTGATATTTCTTCTTCAAAAAAAATACTTGAATTTTTTGATATTAAATTAATAATTTTATTATCAAATTCATTTAATAATTTTTCTGTATTTTCATCTAATTTTAATGTTAATTTTTTAGATATTTTTAAAATTTCCAATTTAGGGGTCTGAAATGTAAAATTAACATCGGCTGTATATACATCATCTGTTTTTTTTGGTTTATCTAATATAATATAATCAGTATTAAAACTATTTAAAGTATTAATATTCATTTTATCTATAATTATAATATTAAAATATTTCGTATTTCAAGAACGCATAAAATTTTAAATTATATCTAATTCTTCTATTATTAAAGGTTGAATTGGTTTATTTTCATTATTTGATGTAATTTCAAAATATTTAGTTATTTTTATTTTTTCAATTTCTTGAAAATATTTATGAAAACAACAACAATGTTTATATTCATTACATAAACATATATGTTTTAATCCAGGTATTATAATTCCTAAAAATAATAATAAAAATGAAGCTAAAAAAAAAAATTCTATAACAAAAATATAGCATAATAATAGATATTATAATGAGTATTAAACCAATACAATATACAACAAATAATTTAATGGAGTATTCTGTATTAATTTTCCATCCCTTATCTAATTTAATTTTAAATATGTTATAATCATCTTTACATATTGTGCATTTTTTATTATGATTAGTTTTTTTTAATAGTTCTAATAAACATTGTTTATGAATAGCACTATTGCAATTACATATTTTATATAATGGTTCGGAATTATCTAAACAGATATAACATTCCATTATAGAATATAATTTATGATTTTAAATAATTTTACAAAATTTTATATTATTTAAAAACTTTATTTAGTATAAGTTAAATATTATGCTTGGCAGTGGATATTTAAATAATAAATCAAACCGCCATCAAAGAAGACGAATTAATATTACAACTGTATCAGAGATGGATACAATTATTAAAGAAAATATTAGAAATAAAAAAATGATGTTGTTAGCAAATAAATATTTTAATAGAATTACAAAACATATTATTCAAGCAATTATGAATAATAAAAATAGTATTAATTTTTATTATAATTATTACGATTTTGTAAATAATGGTTTAGGGAAACCACATGGATTTTTAAATGAATTTCTAATGGAAATGTCTTATGAATATTCTCAATATGTTACAAAGGATTGTCATGATAACCCAATGACATTTAAAACATTATTTGGAGATAATTTTAGATGGGAAATTAAAGGAAAAAATAATATCATTTTTTATTGGTAAATATATAAATTAAGTAAACTTATTAATGAGATTGATAAAAATGATGTCTAAAAGAATTAATAAAGTTATGGAAAAAAAAAAAATTAAAAAAACTTTTACCAATATTATTCATGATTCTTTTTCAGAAACAAATAAATATATACCAGAAACAAATAATTATTTTTCTTTTTTAACAGTAGAAATATTGAATAATTTTTTTATAAAAAAAATTAATAAAGAAAATATTCAAAATTTAATATTAAGTTTAATAACAAGATTAATATTTTCACAAATATATCATCTATTATTAATTACATATAAAGATGAAATTAATAATTTTATTCAAAACATTACATAATTAAACATTAACAATAAATTATCATGCATTTCTTTTACTAATTTTAGACCGATTTTGTTACTAATTACAGCAAAGTGTTCTCCATTATATTCTCTTGTTGCTTCATCTTCATCCACTTCTTCTATATTAAATTTTCTATGTAATGGAATAAATAATTCTACATTATAAAAAAAAATATCTAAAATATTTTGAATTTTTTCCCGCCACCATTCTTTATTTGCATTTTTAAATTGTAAATTTTTATTAATATATCTAATATTACATAATGTTTTATAGCTAAATATATTATGATGATTAATCTCTAAAATCAAACGAGTTGGTAAAATATTAGTTTTATATAAATATTTATACCAGTAATCTATAATTATATTTGAATTGTTATTTAAATATATATCATAAATATATTTAAATATATCTTGATTTATATTATATTTCTGAATAATAGATGAAATAGCAAGAAAATATTTCATTTCAATAATTATTACAATTTATTTTTAAATAAATTAAAATTTTGTTAAAAATTACTTAAAAAAAAAATGGATTAATAATAAATCATTATGAGAGTTATAAAAAGAAACGGTGATAATGTAGATGTTGAATTTGATGAAATTACGAGAAAAATTAAAAATTTAAGTAAAAAAGTTCCAGAATTAAATATAGATGCATCTATTTTAGCACGAGAAGTAATTGCATTAATATATGATGGAATTACAACATCTGAATTAGATATATTTACGGCGTCAACATCAGCAGCAATGGCTATTAATAATCCTGATTATGAAGAATTAGCTAGTAGATTAATAATAAATAATCATCATAAAAATACAAATTCAAGTTTTTGTGAAACAATGTTAAAATTAGATAAATATATTAGTGACGATATATTATTTTTATGTAAAAATTATAAAGAAATTTTAGATAATATTATAAAACATGAAAATGATTATTTAATTAGTTATTTTGGTTTTAATACTTTATATAAAAGCTATTTACTTAAACTTGATAATAATGTAATTGAAAGACCTCAATATTTATACCTTCGTGTTGCATTATGTATTCATGGCACCAATAATTTAACAGATGATGATCTAAATAAAATTAAAAATACATATAATTTATTAAGTAATAAATATTTTACACACGCGACACCAACATTATTTAATGCTGGAACAAAATATCCCCAAATGAGTTCTTGTTATTTAATTGGTACAGAAGATTCGGTAGAGGGTATATATAAAACTATTGGAGATGTTGCAATGATATCAAAGTGGGCCGGCGGTGTTGGAGTTCATATATCTAATATTAGAGCAGATGGTTCAAAAATTAAAAAGACAAATGGTGATTCTCAAGGCATTATGCCTATGTTAAAAGTATATAATGATACAGCAAGGTATATTAATCAAAGTTCAAAAAGGAATGGATCATTTGCGATGTACTTAGAACCTTGGCACGCTGATATATTTATTTTTTTAGAAGCAAAAAAAAATAATGGTGCAGAAGAATTAAGAGCTAGAGATTTATTTTATGCACTTTGGATTCCCGATTTATTTATGGAAAGAGTTAAAATAAAAGGTAAATGGTCTTTAATGTGTCCAAATGAGTGTCCAGGTTTGACTGATGTATATGGAAATGAATTTAAAATTTTATATGAAAAATATGAATCGGAGGGTAAATATAAAAAACAAATTGATATTTTAGATCTTTGGAATTGTATTATTAATAGTCAAATAGAAACAGGCACACCATATATGTGTTATAAAGATCATGTTAATAATAAATCCAATCAAATGAATATAGGAGTAATTAAAAGTTCTAATTTATGTGTTGAAATTAATTTATATTCTGATAAAAATGAAACATCTGTTTGTAATTTAGCATCAATATCATTACCTAGTTTTGTAAATAAATCGACTCAGAGTGAATTTACAATATATTCAAAAAATAACTGTCATTATTGTAAATTAGCAAAAAAAATTTTAACAGAAAAGGGTTATAAATACAATGAAATTTTATTAAATGATAAAGAAAGGTTATTATTTTATGAAAAATATACAGATGAAGAAAATGAAATTTTAGTAAATTCTATGCCACAACTTTTTATAAATAATATGAGAATAGGTGGCTATAATGAATTATTAACTTATTTGAACAATGAAAAATTATCATTTGACTATGATAAAATGGGTGAAGTTGTAGAAACAATAGTTGAAAATTTAAATATTGTAATTGATAAAAATTATTATCCAACGATAGAATCTAAAATTAGTAATTTTAAACATAGACCAATTGGAATTGGTGTTCAAGGATTAGCAGATGTATTTATGTTATTTAAAATACCATTTACATCAGATGAGGCAAAACTTTTAAATAAAAATATTTTTGAAGTTATTTATTATCATGCTTTAAAAAAATCATGTGAATTATCAAGGAAAAATGGTAAATATAAAACATTTGATGGTAGTCCAAGTAGTTTAGGTATATTACAATTTGATATGTGGAATAAAAAACCAGAATTTTATAATCAAAATAAGTGGGATTTATTAAAAAATGATATTAAACAATATGGATTAAGAAATTCTACATTGATATCATTAATGCCGACTGCTTCAACTGCTCAAATTTTAGGAAATAATGAATCATTTGAGCCATATACATCCAATATTTATACAAGAAAAGTATTATCGGGTGAATATGTATTAATTAATAAACATTTAATTCGATATTTAAAAGAAAAAAATATTTTAAATAAAGAAGTAATTAACTCTATTATAGTTAATAAAGGTTCTATACAATCATTAAATATTCCAAGTAATGATAAAGAAATATTTAAAACAGTATGGGAAATTTCTCAAAAAAAATTATTACAGATGTCCGCAGACCGTGCTCCCTATATTTGCCAATCACAAAGTTTAAATATATTTATTGAAAAACCGGATCCACAAATTATTAATAGTGTTCATTTATATGGTTATTCATTAGGTTTAAAAACAGGTTCATATTATATTAGAACAAAATCTATTTTAAATTCTCAAAATTTTTCCATGGATTATTTAAAAGAAAAAGAATTAGAAAATATAAATAATGAACCATGTTTATCATGTTCATCTTAAACATACAATTTTTTTTTACAGATTACAAATAATAAGAATATAATAATTATTAAAAAGACTATGCATAAAATTAATAAAATAATACTTGAAGATTTTTTAGTCGAATTTTTAAAATTATCTAATGAAGAATAATCTTCAAAATATTCTTTTTTCATATCTTTATTATTATCTATAATATTTATTATACATTTATAATCTTTTAAATGATTTTTTTTCATATCGTTATTATCACATCCAGCTAATAAACTATTAATTCTTTCATTTTCTGTTGTGGAATTACACGGTGTTTTTCCCCGCGCTCTAAATTTATAATAATATTTAATTGTATCTTCAAAAGACAATCTGTCACAAAGGGGCACACCTAATTTTGTATTTACTTTTTCATGTAGTAACCATATAAAAAAAGATAAATCTGCTCTAGAATTTAAATATTTTTCTATAGATAATTCTTCAGTTTTAATATAATTAGAATAAGACACTCCACAGATTACACAAGGTAATATAGCTCCAAAATTACTTAATATGGAAAACATCGCGTTTTTAATTCGAACATGTTCTGGATTATTATAGTTAATTTTTTTTGGATATGCCATTGCCATACTGTGCAAAAAAAACCATGCTGGTGGTCCCCATACTTTTGTTTTCATACTAATATCATCATTCATTTTATCAAACATATTAATTTTAATTGTATCAAAATTATTATTATTATTCATTATATTTAATATTAATAATAATTTTTTAATTTTATTAATTTTACTTTAATAAATATAAATTTATATT
>MDTB01136681.1_pt1 | contig 20148 bp, 19 predicted proteins | sample 811161 | NCBI WGS metagenome assembly MDTB01 (sample SAMN05326650, study PRJNA326480) | marine metagenome | isolation source: seawater | place: Mediterranean Sea | collected 2009 | reverse complement strand
GCAAACACGTCTCGGTCGGTGGCTCGATGAGCAAGTTCCACCATTTCTCCTTCGCCTGCAAATAGCACGGTATGGTCGCCCACAATGTCTCCGCCACGAACCGCATGAAAACCAATCTCCGAATCACTTCTCGCCCCAGGCTGCCCGGTGCGACCATCCACCTGAACCTCTTTCAGCGAAACATCATAGCCTGCCGCCGCCGCTTCTCCCAGCATGAGTGCGGTTCCGCTCGGCGCATCTACTTTCTTACGGTGATGACGTTCAATAATCTCCACATCATACCCCCGATTCTTTAACGCGTTCGCACCAGCTTCAACTAACGTGCATAGCAAGTTAACACCCAAACTCATATTTCCAGAACGAACCACCGGAATCTGTTCCGAAGCCGATTCAATCATGGCTAATTCATCTTCTGTGTAACCCGTTGTTCCAATCACCCACGCCGGCCCCCATGTCGCGATACGATCCGCATTGCCTGCTGAACCCACGTGATATGAAAAATCAATAATAACATCCGCCTGCGGCGCGATTGGCTCCAAATTACAAGTCACGTTGACACCCGCTTCCGGCAATCCATTCGCCACACCCGCATCCATACCCAGCTGCTCAGCATCCCATAAATCCACCGCACCCAACAATTCAAGGCCTGCAACCCGTTTCTCAAGTAAACACCGAATCAATGTTCGGCCCATGCGACCACCGGCACCCATGATAACGACTTTTTTATTCATCCCAACATCCCCAATTTAATCATCGTTTGCTGCAATTGATCTCTCAACGCCGATTGCATCGGACATAAGGGCAGACGATAGACTTCATCCGCCATGCCCAACATTGCCGCCGCTGCTTTCACCGGAATCGGATTGGTATCAATAAAAAGATCATCAAACAAAGGTGCCCATTGCTGATGAATCACACGCGCCTCATCCATCTTCCCCGCTAAAGCAGTGCGAATCATCTCACTCAACTGTCTTGGGATCACGTTCGATGCCACCGATATAACTCCACACGCCCCAGCTTCAATCATCGGAACCGCTAGAACATCATCCCCAGACAACACCTCAAGACTACACACATTTAAAATCTCACTTACACGCTCGACCGAGCCCGCCGCCTCTTTCACCGATACCACATGGGGATGCTGCGCTAACTCAGCCACCACCGAAATGGGAATTTCCCGTGACGTTCGCCCCGGCACATTATACAGCACCACCGGCACCCCTAAATCGGCAACCGCACTAAAATGGCAAATCAAACCCTTATCATTTGGTTTATTGTAATAAGGAGTCACCTGCAACGTACCATCCACACCAAATGCTTTCGCTGCTAACGTAAGCTCCACCGCCTCAGCCGTTGAATTTGCACCCGTTCCCGCAATTACTTTGCACCGACCCGCCGAAACACGCACGACCCGCTCAATCACTTTCAAATGCTCATCAGGACGAAGGGTGGGTGACTCACCCGTCGTCCCAACCGGAACAATCCCTTCCACACCTACTTCAATCTGCCGTTCAACCAATTGCTCTAACGCATCGAAATCAACTGATTCATCCCGATAGAACGGAGTAATTAACGCCGTATATGTTCCTTTAAAGTGCATAGGCTCCCTTAAACCACAAATTGTTCAAACCCATTAAAATCAAGAGTCGTAAAATAGTCATCCATTGTTTCAGCTCGGCGAATCTGAACCACTTCACCGTTTTCTCTCAGCAACAACTCCGCTGAACGCAGTTTCGCGTTATAATTGAAACCCATCGAGTGTCCATGCGCACCAGCATCATGAATAATTGCCAAATCACCCACCTCTACATCCGGCATAGACCGATCGATCGCAAATTTATCATTATTCTCACAAAGCGAGCCGGTAACATCGCACAGATAATCGCACGAAGCCTGCTCTTTTCCGGCAATACTCACATGATGATATGCCCCATACATCCCAGGACGCATCAAATTCGCCATGCACGCATCCAACCCAATATAATTCTTATAGGTCTCTTTTTTATGCAGCACGCGACCAATCAGCCAACCATACGGACCCGTCACCATGCGACCGCACTCCAATCGAATATCCAACGGCGCCAGCCCCGCTTGAACAATCGATGTTTCATACAAAACACGAATCTTTTCTCCCAGAGCCAACAAATCAACCGGCTCCTCTTCCGGACGATACGGTATACCAATACCCCCGCCTAAATTCACAAATTCAAACGTAATGCCGAGTGTTCTACTCAGCTCTGCAACCAGCTCAAACAAGAGCTGCGCAGTCTCAACAAAATAATCGACCTCTAACTCATTTGACGCCACCATCGTGTGCAGACCAAACCGCTTGACCCCTTTGTCGCGTAATTGACGGTATCCCTCGAATAACTGCTCGCGCGTGAAGCCATACTTCGCCTCCTCCGGCTTGCCAATAATGACGTTACCGCCTTTCAACGGACCCGGATTATATCGACAACAAACCAGTTCAGGCAGCCCCACATGATCTTCTAAATACGCAATATGCGAAATATCATCCAAATTGATAATCGCACCCATCTCTTTCGCCTTTGCATATTCATAAGCAGGTGTATCGTTCGACGTAAAGATCACATCCTCACCCCTCATGCCCACCTTGTCACACAAAACCATTTCCGGATATGAAGAGCAGTCCCCGCCAAACCCTTCCGCTTTTAAAAGAGAAAGGATGTAGGGATTCGGAGTCGCTTTAACCGCGAAATATTCTTTAAATCCCGAGTTCCAAGAAAATGCTTTCTGCAACAAACGCGCATTCTCACGAATCCCACGCTCGTCATAGATATGAAACGGGGTAGGATAGGTTTCGGTAAGCGCATTCAACGCATCCACAGATAGAGGTATCTCTTTTTTACTCATTAAATTTCCTTTATCCCCCTCAACTTATTCCCAAGAAAGATCGTATACTACTCTGTCATAGGCTCAATAAACGAAGCAAATTGAACAGGTATTTCATATACCTTTTTATTCAAACCCTCATTAATCCACCATATTAAAAACGCTTCCTCATCCGGCGTCACAAACGGTTCCGTCATCGGCATATGCAACGGATCCTCTTCAGGCAATTGAATACGCTGGATCATCATCGAAGCTTCCGCTTCCCCCGCCAATATTGCAGCCCCCGAAACCCCTCCCTTCAAAATCGCCGATTCCGTCGTCATCGTTAACCCCGCTCGTGCCCGCCGATCCGCATGACACAACAGACATTTGTCATCTAAAATCGGATAGACTGCCGCCTCAAAAACCGAACGAGAATCCTCATGTTCAGGTAATACCGTCCCTTTCACCGGTGTTTCCACTGCCGCTTGTACTTCCCAAGGAAGCGACTCCAAGAAATCACCATGCGTTATCACGCCGCCCAAATGCCCCGCATACCCAAGCACCCCCGAAACAGCCAAAGCCAACCAACCCATCTTTTTCATACCCACTCCTTTTTCAAGGACATACTCAAAAATAAAAAGACTCAACAAGAACACCCATGCTGCATACATGTGCAACAAGATTTCATCCCCATAGGTGCCCGATAAATACAACACTAACCCCGTGAGAAAGGCCAAAATACCACTCCAAAAAGAAGCCACCGTACCACCCCGCAACCACGGCTCAATCACCAAAGCAGGCGATCGAAATCCCACCCATAAAATCAAGACCGTTGCTGCCCATAAGCCCAAAGGAAAATGTACAAACAAGGGGTGAAATTCACCGACAAAAAGAAGCCACTTCACCGGCCCATCTGAAGAGAACGGTACCAATTGGGTAGCCGCTCCCAACACCACCAGCAACCACAGCTTTGCCTCTCTCAAGATTTTCATCTCACCAACCTGCTTATGACTCCGTTGACTGCGCCTCACGCATCGAAGCCAATACACGTAACCGCAACGCATTGAGCTTAATAAAGCCCGTCGCATCAGATTGATCATATCCACCCGCTTCATCGAAACTCACAATTTCAGGACTATACAAAGAGAACGGCGAACGCCTTCCACAAACATGCACACCTCCCTTAAAGAGTTTCACACGCACCTCGCCCGTAGCCGTCTGTTGACTCTGAGTAATCGCTGCCTGCAACATCTCACGCTCCGGAGCGAACCAATAACCATTATACACCAACTCGGCATATTTCGGCATAAGTGAATCACGCAAATGCATCACTTCACGATCCATTGTAATCGACTCTAACGCCCGATGCGCATGATGCAAAATCGTCCCCCCCGGGGTTTCATAGACACCGCGATCCTTCATGCCCGTGTATCGATTTTCAACAATATCAATTCGACCGACCGCATGCTCGCAACCCAACACATTCAATTTTCGCAAAAGAGCCGCTGGACTCAGGGTCTCCCCATTTACCGCAACCGGAATGCCCTCTTCAAATCGTATTTCAATTATTTCCGCTTCATCGGCAGCTTCGCTCAACGGCTTTGTCATACACCACATTGCTTCATCAGGTTCATTCCACGGATCTTCCAACACGCCACCCTCAAAACTGATATGAAGCAAGTTGCGATCCGTACTGTAGGGCTTCGACGCCGAAACTGAACAAGGAATCCCACGTTCGTTGAGATAGTCAATCATATCCATTCGACCCTCAAATGAAAATTCCTCCGGCATTCGCCAAGGGGCAATCACTTTAATATCGGGTTTCAATGCATACGCCGTTAATTCAAACCGAACCTGATCATTTCCTTTACCCGTTGCTCCATGGCAAATCGCTTCTGCCCCCTCTGCCACCGCGATATCAACCATCCGCTTCGCAATTAAAGGGCGGGCAATCGAAGTTCCCAATAAATACGTACCCTCATAAATCGCATTCGCCTGCATCATTGGAAAAATGTAGTCGCGCGTAAACTCTTCCTGCACGTCATCCACATAGCACTTCACAGCACCATGTTCTATCGCACGCGCCTCCAGACCATCTAACTCCTCTTCTTGCCCCACATTCGAGCAATAACAGATCACCTCTGCATCATACTTCTCTTGAAGCCACGTTAATAAAACCGTTGTATCCAACCCACCCGAATATGCCAATACTACTTTCATTACGCTAAATCCTTCCTACCCCTTAAAAGGGAATATCATCTTCAAAATCATCAAAATCAGCCGGAACGTCTGCATCGCTCACAGGCGGTTGCTCTGAAGCCACAGGGGCCGCATCCGCGCTAATTTTCCAGCCCTGCAAATTATTATAGTACCGCCCGTTATACTCACGGCCCCGAATATCAAATGTCACCGTAACTTCCTGACCTACTGATAGACTATCGAGCAAATTAATTTTATCCTGAACAAACTCCAAACAGATATCTTGCGGATATTTTCCCTCTTCGACCGTCACCACCATTTCACGCTTCTGAAAACCACTTCCAAACGTCTGAGTCTCTTGCAGTAGCTTCACTTTACCGATTAATTCATATGCCATTTATGTCTCCTTAATCTTCCACGTCAGGTTGCTTCAACCAACGCAACCATCTCATCATGCACCTCTTTGCAAGCCGCATCAATCCAACTTAATGCCAGATCAACTTCCTCAGCGCTTACAACCATCGGTGGCAACATACGCAAAACCCGCTGAGCCGTTGCAATACTCAAAAGCCCCTGCTCAAAAACCGCTTGTTGCAAACGAGCCGCCGGCACTTTTAAAACCAATCCATTCATCAGGCCCAAACCCCGAACACCTTCAATCCATACAGGATACTTCATTGCCAAGTGTGCCAATCCATCCATAAACCGTTTGCCCATTTCAGTCGTATGCTCCAACAAGCCCTCATCCTGAATCGTCTCAATCACAGCTAGAGCAGCCGCACTACCCAATGGCGTTCCACCAAACGTCGTCGCATGATGTCCCGGCTGGAACGTATCCGCTAACCGTTCCCCCGCCACAATACCACCAATCGGAAATCCACCGCCCAGTCCTTTAGCGAGAGAAAAGGCATCGGGTTGCACGCCATACTGCTGAAAACCAAACCACATTCCGGTTCGCCCAACACCCGCCTGCACCTCATCGCACAACAATAAAATGCCAGCCTCATCACAAAGTGCCCGCAACGCAGGCAAGAATTCCGGATCCGAAGGAATAACCCCACCCTCGCCCTGCAAAGCCTCTACCATCACCGCTACGGTCTGAGGTCCCATAAGCTTTCGAACCGAATCTAAATCATTATAATCAGCATAGACAAAGCCCTCTGGTAAAGGCCCAAAACCATGTTTCACTTTATCCTGACCCGTAGCCGTTAACGTCGCCAAGGTTCGGCCATGAAACGACTGCTTAAACGTAATAATCTCATGCCGCCCTTGGTCTGAGCCCCACAACCGCGCCAGCTTGATAATGCCCTCGTTCGCCTCCGCACCTGAATTGCAGAAAAAACATTTCGCACCCGGCAACCCCGAACATGTCGCCAAAGCAGCTGCCAATTGCGGCTGCACTGGATTATAAAAAAGATTCGAAACATGTAATAACTGTTCCGCTTGTTCTTGAATAGCCTTCACTAAACGCGGATGCGAATGCCCAATATTGGTAACCGCGATTCCCGAACAAAAATCTAAATATCGCTGCCCTTCAGCATCCCAAACCCATGCACCTAATCCTTTGACCAACGCCGTCTTGGGTGCATACGTCGGCATCACATACGTCTGATGCAAATCCGCGATTTCGGTTGTAGAAAGCTCTTTTTTCATCACAAACAACTATTTTAAAATTTCTGTACCCACGCCTTCGCTGGTAAATAATTCCAGCAACAATGAATGCGGCAAGGCCGAATCGATAATATGCGCCTTCTTAATTCCCGATTCAACCGCGTTAACCATGCCATTGATCTTCGGTAACATCCCCCCTGTAATTACACCCCGATCAATCAGTTCTTGCACTTCACTCAAATGCAACGATGAAATCAACGACTGTGCATCCGAAGGATCATGCAATAAGCCCGGCACATCTGAGAGGAAGACTAACTTCCGCGCATTCAATGCACACGCCACCGCCGTCGCAGCATCATCCGCATTCACATTATACAACTGCCCACTCGCATCCCGTGCCAACGGAGTAATAACCGGTACAATTTCCGATTTCATATACGCCTCAATCGGCTCAACATCAACCGATTGAATCCGCCCCACAAATCCCCAATCACACGCTTGGTTGGTCTCAACATTCCGACCCGTCATTTTTTCCGCCGAAAAAATATCCTCACCATGAATACCGCGCGCCTTACCATCAAATGCCCGCAATATCTCAACCATTTGTGGATTCACATCATGATTAAGCACCCGTTCAACCACTTGAATAGAATCTTCACCCGTAACCCGTAGACCCTGAACAAACTCGGAATGAACTCCTGCCTCACGCAATGCCTTCGAAATGGCCTTCCCACCGCCATGCACCACCACCGGATGCATTCCAATGCATTCCATAAAGGCAATATCCTGTAGAATGTTCCGCACACCGGCCTCATTCTCCATAATACTGCCACCAAACTTAACGACCACCGTTTCGCCTCGGAACTGCTGAATAAAAGGCAACGCTTCCGTTAACACCGCCGCTTTTTCAATAAATGCATTCATCTGAACCCTTACACATTGATCTGAACATACGCCTCGGTACAGTTACAGGTATAAACCGTCGCACTCCCTGTTCCCAAACCCAACTCAATCCGAATCAACAACTCCATCTCGGAAACCGCCTTCACCATTTCCTCCATTGAACTTGCCGCTTGAACGCCCCCCTCAACGGCCTGGGTGGTTCCATAAAAAATATTCACACGCTCTTCATCCACCTGCGCCGCAGCATATCCAATCGCATCCATAATTCGACCCCAATCCGGATATGTTCCCGCCCAAGCCGTCTTATTTAGCAATGAATTCGCCACCGACCTAGCCGCCAAATCTGCCTCATCAGCCGTCTGTGCCCCTTCTACCGTCACCGTCACAAACCGATCCGCACCTTCGCCATCCCGAACAATCATCATCGCCAAATCAAAACAAATTTCATTTAACGCCGAAACAAACGCTCCATAGCCTACCGGTTCCGTTTTTTCAACCACCGCACCCGAAGCACCATTCGCCAAAAGTAACACCGTATCGTTAGTGCTTTGATCCCCATCAACCGTAATCCTATTAAAACTCTGATCGACTGCCGACGTTAATACCTCTTGCAAAAGGCTCGGCTCCACAACCGCATCGGTCGTAATGAAAGCCAACATCGTTGCCATATTGGGCTCAATCATACCCGCGCCCTTGGCCAACCCCGTTAGCCGAACCGACACACCGCCCAATTCAATATCTCGCACCACCTGTTTCGATCGCGTATCCGTAGTCATGATCGCCCGAGCTGTCACATCAACCTGATCCACCGCTGCTGAATCCGCCAAAGCAACCAGCCCTGGCCCAATTTTATCCATCGGTAATTGAGGGCCAATCTTACCCGTAGAGCAAACCAATATCTCCTCAGGAAGACACGCCAGCTCACCCGCAGTTTGGCTCGCCATCAACATTGCCGCCTCCATCCCCACAACGCCCGTACAAGCATTGGCAACGCCACTATTCACCACGATCGCCCGCGCCTGCGGCTCCACCAAATGAGCCCGACACAATTTCACAGGCGCCGCACAAACTTGATTGGTCGTAAAAACCCCAGCCGCAGCCGCCGACACATCGGAATAAATCAACGCCATATCCAACGATCCATCCGCCTTGATGCCCGCCGATATACCACTGCTCCGAAACCCCTTAGGCCATCCGATCTGTTGATTTGTATTTTTCATATGTGTACTCACTCCAACCCGCACTTCATTAAATGCTTTTTTCATCCCTACCGGAAACAAAAAAAGCCTCCCGGCATGGGAGGCTCTCTCTGATTCCTATCTCCAACAATTAACGTTTAGAGAACTGGAATCGTTTACGCGCTCCCGGTTGTCCCGGTTTCTTTCGCTCTTTCACACGCGAATCGCGAGTAAGAAATCCTGCTTTTTTCAACACGGCTTTCATCTCTTCATCCAACGAAGACAACGCTCGTGAGGACGCATGCACCACCGCACCACACTGACCTGACTTTCCACCACCCTTCACAGAAGCAATCACATCATACTTGCCTAAGCCACCAATTGCCTCGAAAGGCTTTTTCAGCAATTCAATTTGTAATGCTGTACCAAAATAATCGGTTGCATCCTGTCCATTCACCTGGATAGATCCACTACCTTCACTCAAACGAACCCGCGCTACTGAGCGCTTCCGCCGTCCTGTTGCTGCCACTGCTGTATCTGTCGCCATCGTATTTATTCCCGATTAAAGTTCCACTTTCAGTTCACCCAGTTTCTGCGCTGCATGTGGATGATCTGGACCCACATACACCTTCAAACGCTTCAATGTCTGGCGAGCCTGACGATTGGTAGGCAGCATTCCTTTCACCGCCTGCGTTATAATCCGCTCCGGATTTTTCTCCCGAATGGTCGCCGCCGACTTCTCGGTACGTCCACTCGAATATCCTGAGTAATCCTGATAAATCTTATCTTGTTCTTTATTTCCGCTGAGCTTCACCTTTTCACAGTTCACAACAACGACAAACGCCCCCGTATCCACATGGGGGGTGTACGTAGGCTTATCACGCCCCCGCAACGCATCTGCAATCACAACAGCTAAACGACCTGTTGGTAAATCCGTAGCATCCACCAACAGCCACTCCCGCTGCACGTCTGCTTCTTTAGGCATAAATGTTTTCATTTCAAAAGTCCTCACAACGATTTCTGTGCTTCACACAAGGGAGCAGAAGCTATAGAAACCACCTCCCCCTGTCAACCCTCTGACAGCAAATAGTTTTACTCTGTTCTACCCCGCAAAACTTGCTATAACTCTTTCCATGCACTCGAAAGCCGATCAACTGAATCGATCTCCTCTGCGCCCCTGGCACACCCAACTGCTACACCTCCTCCTATTTGCTCTTATTTCGCTATTTTTAATCAGCCAACTTTATCCTTTTCTATCCACGACAAAGCCCCCGCATCGAGGCTGGCTCACCATCGAAGGCTGGATCGATGATCACTCCCTCAAACAGGCCGTAGAAATTTATCATGCCGGTTCATACTACGGCATTCTCTGCACCGGTGGGCCCCTCGAAACCGGCAGCTACCTGAGCCCCTACCGCACCTATCCAGAAATGACCGCTGCCCGTCTACAACACCTCGGCATTCCGCACGCATCCGTTCGTCCAATTATCGCCCCTCATGCCCAACGAGACCGAACCTACAGCGCCGCTCTTGCCCTTCAGAAACATCTCGATCAACACGCACTCACCAATCAACCCATTCACCTTATCACCATCGGACCACATGCACGACGCAGCCACCTCCTCTTCCGCAGAGCACTCGGGCCCAATACACCCATCGGCGTCACCGCACTACCCGACCCCGACTATCCACCCAACCGCTGGTATACCTATAGCAAAGGCGTTCGCAATGTTCTTTCCGAAGCCATCGCCTATCTCTATGCAAAAATAGATCCAACCCCATGAACGAATCCAATCCCCATCTATGGCTCCACCTGGCACTTCTTCAATTACTCGAAGAAAATCGGACCGATTCGCTCACAGGCATTCTCAATCGCCGAGGATTCGAGGAAGCCCTTGGCCAATACCAAGCAACCGCACAACGATACAATCGCCCATTAACTCTCATCCTCATTGATATGCGCGGCTTGAAAAGTCTCAATCAAAAGCACGGCCATGTAGCTGGAGATCAAGCACTAAAAACACTCGTTCAACTTATTCAAAAAAATAAACGCCACGCCGATATCATCGCTCGCGTCGGAGGAGACGAATTTGTACTGCTGCTTCCTGAAACCGATACACAACAAGCGATGCATGCCATTCAGCGAATTCAAACTGATTTGCACACGCACCAAATTGAGATCACCTACGGTATCGCTCAAACCCCCAGTAAAGATCTGTATCTCGATGCCGACCAACAGCTTAGAAAATAGATCCGCTTAGAACCGAATGCACGACGAATGAATTGCATCGATCTCAGATTTAATCTTCGAGATCACATCACAATCAACTGCATCACTCACTCGCATCAAAGCCAATGAATATTCACCACTCAAATCATGTGGATTACGCATATCATTAATGTTCAATCCCGCTGCCGCTAAGGACTGCCCAATTTGACCAATCACACCCGGACGATCCTTGTAGATGAATAACACCGCCGTACCCATCGGCTCAAAGTAGAGCTTATCAAAATCGTTGATCCGCGAAATCATCATATTGCCTTCAGCCAATGTGCCGCGCACACTAATGCGTTTGAAGGTTGCAGCATCAACAGCCGTGGTCACATCCACCGTGATGGAATTTCCATATCCCTTGGAAGGATCAGTCTCACGGTTAAAATATTCCACACCCTTTTCTTTCAGATAGTCAATCGCCGCATCATATCCCATTGAACGATCAAACTCTTCGCTCAACGCCGCTAACACCTGAACCAACAACCAATCTTTATAATTCGCTAACTCGCCATAAAAACTCGTCTCCAATACCTCAACATGTTGATTTCCACCCGCAATACCACGGCAAAGGTGCGCCAAAGCAAACGCCAACTCCGAATACGCTTTGTCCAATCCTTCCGGCACATCCCGATTCACGATATAAGAAGCAATCCCTTTATCATCCAATCCAATAATCTGCGTGGCTGCTCGAGAAGCCGCATTAAAATTCGCCTCTTGAGTGCTCGCACCCAAATGCGGCAGCATAATATCGGCAATATCGGCAATCGGCTTATCCCCCGCCTCATCCTTCGGATACACATCATTTAACAAACGTAACTGCTTCTCCTCTTTTAATGCCCGGAAATCATCTTCATTCAAAATACCCGCACGCGCGCAATTAATCAGCGTTCCGCCCACTTTCATGCGTCCAATCAAATCCGCATTAATGATCCCCCGCGTCTCATCGTTTTCAGGCATATGTAACGAGATATAATCGCAGGATTCAAAAATTTCCGGCAAGTCGACCGGGGTTGCGCCCAAATCATGCGCACTCTTATCCTTCAAGAAAGGATCAAAAACCATTAACTTAACATCAAAGCCACTCAACCGTTTTGCCACTAACTGACCAATCGCACCAAATCCAACAATGCCAACGGTTTTACCCGTAACCTCACTGCCCATTAAATTTTTCTTCTCCCACTTTCCAGCCCGACACGAAATATCACCTGGAATCAAATGACGCGCATCCGCCAACATCAGTGCCACCACCTCTTCAGCAACCGCATTTGCATTTGCTCCCGGCGTATTCATCACATCCACCCCGCGCGAACGAGCATATTGAGTATCAATCGTATTATACCCCGCACCTGCACGAACAATAATTTTCAAATTCGGCAATGCATCGATGATCTCAGCCGTGACCTTTTCAGAGCGAACAATCATTGCATGGGTATCCGCATGTTCCGCCACCAATGACGAAAGTTCATTCGATTCATCCTGCACCACGTCATAGCCGCCATGTGCGATTAATGTTTCACGAGCCACTGCCGCTAATTTTGTGGGTATAAGTACTTTTTTCATATTGATCTCTTTCCTTACTAATCCTCTAAGAGCGGGCTAACGTACCATTCCCCCTCATCGAATCAAGCTTTGACAAATTCGGATTTTGTGTAACATTCGGTGTTCTATATGAAAACTTGCGTGCCAACTGTAAAAATACTCCTCCTTCTCCTGCTCACAACCTCATTAGCAAGTTGCGTCGGCTATCACTTCAATGGAACTACCCCGCATCACATTTCCACCGTCAAACTCGCTCCGATCATCAATCAAACCGATGAACCCGCAATCGAACGCCAAGTCACTAGAGCCATGCGCAGCTTTATTCAGTTTGATGGACGACTCAAACTCGTTGATCACGATCAAGCAGATGCTAAAATTGAAATTACGCTAAAGGCCTACCAAAACAACCCCATTGCCTATCGTGCCGAAGATCGCGAAGTCGCGCCCCGCTTTTATCGTCAATCGATCACCGCAACCGCCCGCTTAATCAATCTTTCAACCGGACAACTCCTTCAAGAAGCAACGAACCACGGCGAAGCCCTCTTTGAATTTGAATCCGATCTATCCACCTCAAAGCGCAACACACAAGCCGAAGCAGCCAATGAACTAGCTCGGCTTCTCTTCAGCGATCTCATCGAAACCTGGCAATAAAAAAACCCGCCCTCATGCGGACGGGTTTATCAATCATCTGTGCCAATCACTTACGCTAATTTACGCAATTGATTCGTTGCACTTGTTTTACGACGAATAGCCGTGTTCTTCGTAAGAACACCCTTCTTCGCTGCTTTATCTAGAACCGAATGGTACGTTTTTAACGCAACCGCACCTTGTTCCGCATCACCCGCTGTCAACGCTTCCATCATCGCTCGACGAGCACTCTTTACACGCGTCCGCACCTGAAGATTCTCTTCACGGCGCACTTCATTTTGACGCATTCTTTTTTTCGCACTTTTTAAATTTGGCATATTCTCAAACCTTTCTCGCTCTTTCAGACAAGGGGGAGCATCATAAGCATGCACACTTCGAAGTCAACCCGCAACTCACCCGATTTTCTACCGAATTAAACCCCAATGTTCCCGAAAAGGCCAATAAACAAAAACCGCCGGCCCGCGGAAATCTTTTCGAGGCACGCCGCCAAAAAATCGCCCATCCAAGCTCATCCCCGGCGCCGTATTATCACCACACATTAAATAGAGATCTTCACCCAACTCAATCACATCCGTAGCCGTCGCCAAAAGACCATCATTTCCATGCCCACCTTGATAGACCGGATCCGTTGCAATTTGTTGGAAAATCGCAGGATCGGTCACCGGTTTTCCATTCACGACCAATCGGCCCTCTTGAATTTGAATACGCTCCAATGGCATCCCCACCATCCGTTTAATATAAAACGTATTTTTCCGCACCTGATTATGTTTTATATGACGCGTATCAAATACCGCGACATCGCCCCGATTCGGAGATCGAAAATTATACGCCATTTTATTCACAATCACTTGATCGCCCGTAATGATTCGTCCGCCAACTATCACTTCATCTTTCTGATAGACCCGTTTTATCTTTAATATATCTTTCATGTATGAGGGAATTCGATGATCCACGCCCCCAATGTTCAATAAAACGGAATCTCGAAAGGGGCGAACCGCTTGAAGCGATCCACTCGTCTTAGCTCGAACTTCTTTGTAGGAAGCTCCTGTGAGCAACCATTTCGGCAGTTTTGTAATCGGATTATCAAAAATGCCAGGCCCCATCTGCGCCTCCGCATTAATTCCATTCAATGTGGGCTGCATCGAGCCCGTCGGTATTTTAAACGGCTCAAAAAAGAAGGCTCGGATTGCCATGGCAGCAGCCACTGCCACAATAATGACCTCCACATTTTCCCGCATACCTTGACGTAACCGAAAAGGGTAGACCTGATCAATCGCTTCTTCGAGAGCCTTCATCGCTTGGGGTCGATTGCCCCGTCCTGTTTCACAAATCTGCCGAAACACATCTTCCGCCTGCCGGAGTGTTTCTAGCTCCCGCTGATCCGCAATATCCTCGCGCATGTTGCGCGCATGCTTAGCCGACTGCAGCAACTGCTTTGCTTCTTTCTTGGCTTTACGTTTTCTTAAAAAATTCATGTTCATTTATGATTTGTTTTTAATACCGCAATGAAAGCTTCTTGAGGAATATTCACTTTACCAATCTTCTTCAACTTCTTCTTACCTTCCTTCTGACGCTCTAGCAATTTACGTTTTCGAGAAATATCACCCCCGTAACATTTTGCCGTCACATCTTTTCGGTAAGCCCGAATCGTCTCTCGAGCAATAATTTTACCATTCACTGCCGCCTGCAAAGCAACCGTAAAAGCCTGACGCGGAATCACATCCAATAATGATTTACACATCTGACGACCTCGAGACTCCGCCTTCGAACGATGCACAATGCTCGAAAACGCATCCACCACCTCTCCATGAATCATAATATCCATTTTTACCAACTCAGAGGGTTGATACTCCGCATATTCATAATCCATCGAAGCATATCCCCGACTCACCGTCTTCAGCTTATCATAAAAATCAATCAACACCTCATTCAGTGGCATTCGACACGTCAACATAACCCGTGTTCCATCAATCGAATCGGTTTTAACAATTTCACCCCGCCGGTCCATGATTAACTGCATCATCTCACCCATAAAATCCGTTGGAGTGATGATCGTCGCCAAAATCATCGGCTCTTCAATTTGCTCAATCAGCGTGGGGTCGGGAAGATACATCGGATTATCAATTTCCTGCTCTTCACCGCTCTTCAAAATCACATGATAAACCACATTTGGGTATGATGAAATAATATCTAAGTTAAACTCCCGCCGCAGACGTTCCATAATGATTTCCATATGCAACAACCCTAAAAATCCACAACGAAACCCAAACCCCAATGCAATCGAAGATTCAGATTGAAAACTGAAAGAAGCATCATTTAAGCGCAACTTATCCATACTGGCACCCAACTTTTCATAATCTGATGTCTCCACCGGATAGATGCCCGAAAAAACCATCGGGTGAATTTCCTGAAAGCCTGGCAAAGGGGCCTCTGAGGGATTTTTTTGTTGGGTGAGTGTGTCGCCAATTTGAATCTCTGAAGCATCTTTTATATTAGCAATAACATAGCCAACCGCACCCTCTTCCAGTTGCTTCTGTTTGCTCATTTCCGGCGTAAAAACACCCACTTCTTTGATTTCATAGCTCTGACCCGTGCTCATCACCAACACCCGATCGCCCGCTTTCAATATGCCACTAAACAGCCGCATATAAACCACAACACCCCGAAAGGCATCGTATTTTGAATCAAAAACCAACGCGCGCGTTAAATCATCACTGGCACGCGTTGGAGCAGGAAAGCGTTCGACGACCGCTTCTAATACCTCTTCCACTCCCAAACCCGATTTGGCACTTACTTGCAACGCCTCACTCGCATCAATCGCCAAAATATCTTCAATCTGCTGACTCACCATCGGAATATTCGCATTGGGCAATTCAATCTTGTTCAACACCGGCAAGATTTCTAACTCGTTGCCACTCGCCAAATAGGTGTTCGAAACCGTTTGTGCCTCAACACCCTGTGCCGCATCCACCACCAAAATGGCACCTTCACACGCCTCTAAACTTCTTGAAACCTCGTATGAAAAATCAACATGACCCGGCGTATCAATCAGATTAAACGTATAGATATGCCCATTTTTCGCCGTATACTCCATCGTCACCGGATGTGCTTTAATCGTAATACCCCGCTCCCGCTCAAGATCCATAGAATCAAGCAGTTGCTCTTTCATCTTACGCTGTTCCACAGTTTGTGTTAGCTCTAGCATACGATCAGCCAACGTCGATTTACCGTGATCAATATGCGCAATGATACAAAAATTGCGGATGAGGTTTAGATCTTTCATAAGTCGAAGCGAAGAAGCTACCCCAGCCAATCCATGCCGTCAAGAACCCCTCCCTCTAAAGCAAGCCATTGCTTACATCTTTACAGCGGGAACCGGCTGACCTGCACCACGTAATTCCGCAAATAAAGCCGCACGCAAGGCACTCGTCAGAGCCGGTAATTTTTCCGATAGATCCGATGCTTCGCGTAGATCTGTTTTTATATTATATAACCGACTTTGATTCGTTTCCCAATTATGAATTAATTTCCAATAACCCAAGCGTAGTGCCGATGAAGCGGTCTGCAATTTCCATGTATTAAATTTGGGATAGTGCCACGTCAGCGGTCGCTCCATCAGCTGTTCTGTGGTTTTCACCTCATCAGCATCAAATAACAAAGGCGCAAAACTCACTCCATCCATCACTTGAACGGTCTCTAACTGATCCCCGCCTGCCAGTTCAAAAAGCGTCGGCAAAATATCGATTCCACTCACCGGCACATCACACTGTTCACCCGCCGCAATGCCCGGACCACGAACCACAAAAGGAACCCGAATTCCCCCTTCTCGTAGACTCCATTTTCCACCCGTTAACGGGGCGTTCATGATGCGAGGCGTTTCCGAAGGAGGCAAGGAGGGAACTGCTCCATTATCGGATGTAAAGATGACATACGTATTTTCTGCCAAGCCCAATTCATCCAAGCAATCCAACACCCCCTCAACACTTCGATCTAATGCCACCGTCATCGCTCGATAGATCGCCGTCATAGGATCGGACTCTTTCAGCAGTTGCTTATCAAAATCATCCGGATCGGCTACCACCCACGTATGATTGGCATAGTGCGATATCTGAAGAAAAAAAGAGCTTCCCTCTTTTGCCATCTGCTCTAGGAAAGCAACGGATCTCCGTTTCAATGAGTTCGTGCGTTTCGGATCCTCTTGTAATCGAGTTTCATATTCATCTTTCAGGGCAAATCCACCCTCTTTATTCCCCGTCTCTCCATCACTCACATCAAATCCCATCTCAGCGGGATCTCCGAGGATATGCCATTTTCCAAAATGAGCCGCTACATACGTCTCATCCACACGCTTCAGCACCTCTGCCACCGTATCTCTATCTGCAAATTCAGGTGATTCTCGATACAACTTCTGAACATCCGTCACACCATGGCGTGCCACACTCTGCCCCCATTGAATCGAATATCTAGATGGCGAACATACCGGTGCGGCTGCATAGCCCGCCGAAAAACGCATGCCCTCATTTGCCAGTCGTTCGACTGCTGGCGTTTCATATCGATCTTGAAAGCGATCCAAAACACGATCATCCATACAAACTGAGGTGCCCGCCCAGCTCTGATCGTCGGTTACAATCAGCACAAAATTCGGTCTTTTCTCTCCGAATGCAGCCCCTATCCAAATGGCCAAAACAACAGACACGTACAATCGAAAAGAGACGCTCATTATTCACCCATCCAATTAAATGATTTCTTTAAACTACCCACTTCAATAACAAACGTACCCGGTTCAATATGCCTGTTACCGCTTGCATCTACATAGCTCAAGTGTGTCCCTGGCTCCAGGGCAAACCGCACCACTCGTGCCTCACCTGACTCCAATAAAATTTTCTCAAAATGCTTCAACTTCTTCATCGGCTGCGTAATCCGCGCCTCAGGATCCCCGACATACCAGAGCAAGGTCTCCTGACCCGCTCGCTTACCCGTATTCTTCACCACCACCGTAGCTTCCATCGACTCCAGATCGACTGCCAACTTTTCATACGCAAACGTCGTGTAACTCAAGCCATATCCAAACGGATACATCGGCGTCGACTCAATATCTTGGTACAGGCCGCTCCAGCTTTTATCGCTGACGCGCGCACTCTGATGGCGATTATAAAAAATAGGGACCTGCCCTACGGAACGAGGAAACGTCATCGCTAATTTCCCAGAGGGATTTTCCAAACCAAAAATTAATTTGGCCAGCGCATGACCGGCCTCCACTCCGGGTTGCCAAAGATGCAAAATCGCATTCACCTTTGGCTCCAATTTTTGATAGGCAATCGGGCGACCACTTCCAACCACTAAGACGATGGGCTTATCAAAGGCTTCATACCGCTCAACCTCATCCGCATTATGTAATTGCAAAGTAGACCGAGACCCATTCTCACCACTCATTGCTTTGGTTTCCCCCAAACACAACAGAATGACATCTGCTTGTGCGGGCCGAGGCACCAGCTTGGTACCGCTCGGCATATACGCCTCTATCCCCTCGCGAATACCCACCACATCATTGGTATTGCCATGCGCTAACCATGAACCCAGCAAAGCCTCTTTATCCGACAGCAAATTACCCGCCAGAAAAATTTTTGTTCTTTTTGTTAGCGGCAATATACCACGGTTTTTCAACAATACTGCTGATTCAATAGCCAATTGTTCTGCCACGTCCCGATAGCTCTTTTTTAGATATCGTTCCGCCATATCCTCAGTCGAAGTATACGGACGCTCAAAAAGCCCTAACCGAAATTTCAACCGCAAGACATTACGCACCGCCGCATCCACATCCTCTATTTTAATCAAACCCGCATTCACCATTTCCGGTATTTTCATGTAAATATTCGACATCATATCGATATCATTTCCCGCCTTAAGAGACGCACTGCCTCTCACAAGCGGATCCGATGAAAATCCCTGATTTTTCAGTTGTCGAATCGCATTCCAATCCGACACAACCACTCCGTCAAATCCCCATTTTTTACGTAAAACTTCTTTAAGAGCGAATGAATTACAGACAGCAGGTATCCCATTAATGTCATTAAATCCACTCATCACCGATGCGACTCCTGCCCGAACTCCCGCTTCAAACGGCGGAAAATACGTCTCCCACAAAGCCCGATCTGAAATATCGGAATACGCATAATCAATGCCCGCCATAGATTCACTGTAGCCCACATAATGTTTCAGGCAGGCGGCAACCGTATCCGGTGCGCTCAGATCCTCTCCCTGATAGCCTCTCACAGTTGCCACACAAAACGCCGCATTCACCATGGGGTCTTCACCGTATCCCTCTGAAACGCGTCCCCAACGCGGATCACGAGCTACATCCACCATGGGAGAAAAAGTCCAGTCCAATCCCGAAGCCGACGCTTCCAACGCAGCTATTCGTGCCGCTTGCTCCACCAAATTCGTATTAAACGAACACGCCTGAGCCAGTGAAATTGGATACACAGTTCGAAAACCGTGAATAACATCATATGCAAACATCATCGGAATACCCAACCGCGTCTCTTCCAATGCCTTACGCTGATAGGTATTTCGCTTCTCCACATCCGCTTGAAAATAGATCACCGAACCCACGTACGGGTTAAACGACTGCTTCTTATACTCCTGATTATTTGGATTATCGTTCCGACCGATCATCTGCTGCGTTAACTGCGCCGCCTTTTCCTCTAACGTCATCCGAGATAAAAGATCCTCAACCCGTTTTTCAATCGGCAAGGTAGCATCCATATAAGGGATAGAAGTAGTCGACCATGCGACGCCACTGAAGAACATGACCATAAATATCGATAGTGCTAGTCTCATATGCATTTCTTTCATCAATAAAGTTTCAAAATAAAGTCCAAAGAAGAGTGTCCTTTTTAAATTTTCGCATTATTCCACGCTCATTTTAAAGAACACTGATGGCCACTCCTGATTAATAAG
>MDTB01058559.1_pt1 | contig 20150 bp, 14 predicted proteins | sample 811161 | NCBI WGS metagenome assembly MDTB01 (sample SAMN05326650, study PRJNA326480) | marine metagenome | isolation source: seawater | place: Mediterranean Sea | collected 2009 | reverse complement strand
TTCCGGAGCACCATCAATCTGATCATAGGCCTGAAAATCAGCACGGCCTGCTTCTGCCATAACCTTCGTAATCGCCGCTGTTAGCGTCGTCTTACCGTGGTCAACATGTCCTATCGTGCCTATGTTCACATGAGGCTTCGAACGATCAAACTTTTCCTTCGCCATCTTTATCTCCTTCGCGAGTGTTCTGGTTAAGCCATTTTACTACGAACTTCATCCGCAACTGCTTGCGGCACTTGTTCGTAATGGTCAAACTGCATGCTGTACTGCGCTCTGCCTTGAGACATAGAACGCAATGTGTTTACATATCCAAACATATTAGCCAGTGGCACCATGGCAGAAATGACCCGAGCATTTGCCCGCTGATCCATGCCGCCAACATTACCCCGGCGACTGTTCAAATCACCAATAATGTCGCCCATATATTCTTCTGGCGTAATAATTTCAACTTTCATCACCGGCTCAAGCAGACGCGGCGCGGCCTTACCCATAGCTTCACGGAAGGCGGCACGCGCGGCAATTTCAAAAGCCAGCACAGATGAGTCAACATCATGGCTTGCGCCGTCGATTAATACAGCTTCAAAATCAATCACCGGGAAGCCAGCAATGACACCTGTATCTTTTGCTGAAATAAGTCCCTTTTCCACACCGGGGATATATTCTTTTGGCACTGAGCCCCCAACAATCTTGTTGGTGAAGTCATATCCACCCTCGGCAAGCGGCCGGAAAATCATCTTGATACGCGCAAACTGTCCCGAACCACCAGACTGTTTCTTATGCGTGTAATCCACCTCAATTTCCTTGGTGATGGTTTCACGATAAGCCACTTGCGGCGCCCCAATATTAGCCACAACCTTAAACTCACGCTTGAGGCGATCAACCAGAATATCCAAATGCAGTTCGCCCATACCCTTCATAATGGTCTGACCAGATTCATTATCAGTCGAAACGCGGAATGACGGGTCTTCGGCAGCAAGACGCTGGAGTCCGGCAGACATTTTTTCCTGATCATTTTTAGAGGCAGGCTCAACCGCGATCTCAATAACAGGATCAGGGAATGACATGGTTTCGAGAACAACCGGATCACTATTATCACAAATAGTATCGCCAGTGGTTGTTTCCTTCATTCCAGCCAGCGCTACGATATCGCCAGCAAATGCCTCCTCGATCTCTTCGCGGTTATTGGAATGCATCATCATCATACGGCCAATACGCTCGCGCTTACCTTTGGTAGAGTTCAGCAAGCTTTCGCCTTTAGCCATCTTGCCTGAATAGATACGCACAAATGTCAGCGACCCAACAAATGGGTCATTCATAATCTTAAAAGCAAGGCCGGAAAACGGCTCATCGTCATTGGCACGGCGTTCAATGTTACGGGTTTCGGTTTCATCACCTGGCTTAAAGCCTGTGTAAGCCGGAACATCTAATGGACCTGGGAGGAAATCAATAACAGCGTTCAACATTGGCTGAACACCTTTGTTCTTAAAGGCTGACCCGCAAAGCACAGGAACAAAATCCATGGCCAATGTACCCTTACGGATGAGTTCAATCAATTTAGCTTCATCAGGCTCATTGCCTTCAAGGAAAGCTTCCATAGCATCATCATCCTGCTCAACAGCAAGTTCGATCATGGCTTCGCGCATTTCCGCCGCTTTGTCTTTTAGCTCATCACGAATATCCTGAATAACCCAGCTTGCACCAAGGTCTTCACTGTTCCAGTACCACTCTTTCATGGTGATCAAATCAACCAGACCAGCAAATTCAGATTCCGCACCAATTGGTATTTGAACCGGCAATGGTGTTGCGCCTGTGCGGTCTTTGATCATGTGAACGCAGTTATAGAAATCAGCGCCTATCTTATCCATCTTGTTAACAAAGACGATACGCGGCACTTCATAACGGTCCGCCTGACGCCAGACTGTTTCTGTCTGTGGCTCAACCCCTGCATTAGCATCGAGAACACAAACCGCACCATCAAGAACAGCTAATGAGCGTTCAACTTCAATGGTGAAATCAACGTGGCCGGGGGTGTCAATGATATTGAAACGGAACTTCGCTTCTTCGGAATCAGCGCCATGCTGACCCGTTGGGTTAGTGCCGTCTTCGGTGCGGAACCACATGCAAGTCGTTGCCGCAGATGTAATCGTAATACCGCGCTCTTGCTCTTGCTCCATCCAGTCCATAGTAGCGTTGCCATCATGAACCTCACCAATTTTATGTGAACGGCCAGTGTAATAAAGAATACGTTCGGTAGTAGTAGTCTTGCCCGCATCGATATGAGCCATAATGCCGAAGTTACGATAGCGATTGAGAGGATATGCACGAGCCATCTGAATAGTTCCCTGTAAGTTACCAGCGATAATGTGAGAATGCGCGGTTTGCTTCTGCCATTTTGTGGGTATCTTCCCGCTTTTTAACAGCCGCCCCACGGTTATTCATTGCATCAAGCAATTCACCACTCAGCCGATCGGTCATAGTGTTTTCACCACGCTTGCGTGATGAGTCAATCAACCAGCGAATAGCAAGCGCTTGCGCACGAGTAGAACGCACCTCAACAGGCACCTGATAGGTGGCGCCACCAACGCGGCGTGACCGGACTTCCAGGTTTGGACGAACATTTTCAAGCGCATCATGAAACACTTTAACTGGCTCAAGGCCAGTGCGTTCTTGTATCTTGTCAAAGGCGCCATAAACGATGCGTTCGGCAACCGAGCGTTTACCATCATACATCAGGCAAGACATAAATTTAGATACCACGACGTCTCCGAATTTCGGATCAGGCATGGGTTGGCGTTTTTCGGCTCTATGGCGACGTGACATGATGTGAACCTATTTAGGACGTTTAGCGCCGTATTTTGAGCGACGCTGTTTACGTTTGGCGACACCTTGAGTATCCAAAGTACCGCGGATAATATGATAACGAACACCCGGCAAGTCTTTCACACGACCACCACGGATCATGACAACAGAGTGTTCTTGCAAGTTATGACCCTCACCTGGAATATAGCTTGTCACCTCAAAACCGTTACTAAGACGAACACGCGCCACTTTCCGAAGCGCGGAGTTAGGTTTCTTTGGTGTCGTTGTATAAACACGAGTACAAACGCCCCGCTTTTGAGGACATGCCTCCATAGCAGGGACTTTATTTCTTGCCAAAGGTCTTTGCCGACCATGGCGAATAAGCTGGTTAATCGTTGGCATACCAGATGCTTTCCATCATTGCGCGACAGACATCAATTTTGCCTGCCAGCTTGCACGTTAATAAAGTTACCGTAATTCATCCCATAAAAAGGATGGCCAGGCATGCTAGATGCACAACTGACATATTCACCCCAAGATTTCAGCCACTGTGTTTGTAAGATTACACGACCAGAGCCCTTAAGGTGGGCGGAATGTATGATTTTCCAGCAAATAGGTCAAGTAGGATATTCAATTTTTTAGGATTTTTTATCCTTTTTGATACCGGGAACAGGTATTCCTGTTCCCGTTCATGATTTAAGATAGCTATTTGAACGAATAAAGCCGATTATTCTGATGCTTGATTCATGGATTCTATCTGATTTGTCTCATCTGCTGCTGCCTGTGCTGCGTCTTCGATAGCCTGTTCTGCGGCACGCTGTTCCTGAAGCTTTTGGCGTTCCCGCTCAAGCTCTTTATCACGCGAATATGCCACTGAACGCATTTTAGCCATGACGCTTCCTGTCCCGGCAGGGATCAAGCGGCCAACAATAACATTCTCTTTCAGGCCATTAAGCATATCTTCTTTGCCAGAAACGGCGGCTTCAGTCAGAACCCGTGTTGTCTCTTGGAAAGAAGCGGCGGAGATAAATGATCTTGTCTGCAATGAGGCTTTGGTAATCCCTAATAGCACTGGCTGGCCTTTTGCTTCTTCCAGGCCTTCGGCACGCGCTACGGCATTAGCTTCTTCAAACTCATCACGATCAATCTGCTCACCAACCAGCAAGGTCGAGCCGCCAGCATTGGTGACTTCAACCTTTTGCAGCATTTGGCGAACAATCACCTCAATATGCTTATCGTTGATTTTAACTCCTTGCAGGCGATAAACGTCTTGAATCTCATTAACCAGATATTCAGCCAGCTTTTCAACACCAAGGATATTGAGGATATCATGCGGAACCGGGCTACCATCTAGCAGAAGATCGCCTTTACGCACCATATCACCCTCCTGGACAGCCAGAAGCTTGCCCTTTGGAATCATATATTCAGCTGTCTCCAGTTCTTCCTCGACTGGCACAACTCTTATCCGGCGTTTGGTCTTATAATCGGCACCAAACTCCACTCTGCCGTCGATCGAGCTAATAATAGCAAAGTCTTTCGGCAATCTGGCCTCAAACAGCTCAGCCACCCGTGGCAGGCCACCCGTGATGTCGCGCGTCTTTGATGATTCTCGCGGAATACGTGCCAGCACATCACCAGCCTTAACCTTAATGCCGCTTTCCACCGACAGGATTGAGCTAACCGATAAGAAATAGCGTGCTTCCTGGCCATTATTCAGAACAATGACATCACCATTATCATCACGCATGGTCAGACGCGGACGCAAATCCTTGCCTTTTGCCTGAGACTTCCAGTCAATGACCTCACGGTTAGAAATTCCGGTGGCTTCATCGGTGACTTCCCGCATAGATACGCCGTCAACAAGATCAACATAATCAACAACACCGCTAACCTCACTTATGATTGGTAAAGTATATGGGTCCCACTCAACCATTTTCATCCCGGCAGATACGGTTTCACCATCTTTGACCAATAGCTTAGCGCCATAAGTCAGACGGTAATTTGACCGCTCACGGCCCTGGCTATCCAATAGCAAGAGCTGGGTATGGCGGTTCATGACAATATGCTGGCCATCTTCGACTTCGACCAGGCTCGCCTCTTGTAATTTAACCGTGCCATCAATCACAGCTTCGATGCTGGATTGTTCTGCCCCACGTTGCGCCGCACCACCAATATGGAATGTCCGCATGGTGAGCTGTGTTCCCGGCTCACCAATGGACTGGGCGGCAATAACGCCAACCGCTTCACCAATATTAACAGGTGTTCCCCGCGCCAGATCACGGCCATAACACGCCCCACAAACGCCAGTTTTAGTCTGACAAGTCAAAACCGAACGGATCAAGACGCTATCAATACCTGCGGCTTCGATACGTTCAACATCTTCTTCATCAATGATTGAACCAGCTTCAACGATAACGCTATCATCGGTCAGATTAACGATATCTTCTACCGTTGTCCGGCCAAGAATACGTTCCCCTAGCGAGTCAACAATCTCACCATCATTGATAACCGGACGAATGGTCAGGCCTTCGGTTGAGCCGCAATCATGCTCAGTGATGATGCTATCCTGCGCCACATCGACCAGACGCCGTGTCAGGTAGCCTGAATTCGCTGTCTTGAGGGCAGTATCGGCAAGACCCTTACGCGCGCCATGCGTTGAGTTAAAGTATTCCAACACGTTCAAGCCTTCTTTGAACGAAGAAATGATCGGTGTTTCAATAATCTCACCCGATGGTTTCGCCATCAGACCACGCATCCCGGCAAGCTGTTTGATCTGCGCCGCTGAACCACGAGCGCCTGAATGTGCCATCATCCATACAGAATTAACGCGCTCACCAGCGACCTCTTTTGAGATTGATTTCATCATCTCATCAGCGACCTGATCGGTGCAACGTGACCACACATCAACGACTTTGTTGTATTTTTCACCTTGGGTGATGAGACCATCCTGATATTGCTGTTCAAACTCTTTAACAGCCAATTCAGACTCATTAACCAGTCTGGTTTTAGCGTCAGGAGTATTGAGATCATCAATACCGAATGAAATGCCCGCTTCACAGGCTTTACGGAAGCCCATTGACATCAGCTGATCACAGAAAATCACGGTGTCTTTCTGGCCGCAATAGCGATAGACATGGTCAATGACATTTGAAATTTCTTTCTTGGTCATTAGCGTGTTAACAACACTAAATGGCACAGCAGAGTTTTCTGGCAAAATATTGGCAAGCTGGGCGCGACCAGCCGTGGTCTCAACAACACGCTGAACACGATCCTCACCTTCCCATGTATTTATGCGAACACGCACCTTTGCCTGCAAGCTAACATGACCCGCATCATAGGCCAGCAATGCTTCTGCTGGATTGGCAAAGATCATGCCCTCACCCAGCTCACCATCACGCATCAGCGTCATATAATACAGACCGAGAATAATATCCTGTGATGGCACAATAATAGGCTTACCATTAGCAGGGCTGAGGATGTTGTTAGTGGACATCATCAGCACCCGCGCTTCAAGCTGAGCTTCAAGGGATAGCGGCACATGAACAGCCATCTGGTCACCGTCAAAGTCAGCATTAAATGCTGTACATACCAACGGGTGCAGCTGAATGGCTTTGCCTTCAATCAATACTGGCTCAAATGCCTGAATACCCAAGCGGTGCAATGTTGGCGCGCGGTTAAGCATTACCGGATGCTCACGGATAACTTCTTCTAAAATATCCCAGACCTCTGGCCGTTCTTTTTCGACCATGCGCTTAGCCGCTTTAATCGTCGTCGCGTGACCATAAAGTTCCAGCTTGGAGTAGATAAACGGCTTAAATAGCTCAAGTGCCATCTGCTTTGGCAGACCGCATTGGTGCAATTTCAGCTCAGGGCCGACAACGATAACCGAACGACCTGAATAATCGACACGCTTACCAAGCAGGTTTTGACGGAAGCGCCCTTGCTTGCCTTTCAGCATGTCGGATAGTGATTTCAATGGCCGCTTATTAACGCCAGTGATTACCCGACCGCGGCGGCCATTATCAAACAGCGCATCAACCGATTCCTGCAACATTCTGCGTTCATTACGGATAATAATGTCGGGCGCCCGTAGCTCAATCAGGCGCTTCAAACGGTTGTTACGGTTAATCACGCGGCGATAAAGATCATTCAGATCAGATGTCGCAAAACGGCCGCCATCCAACGGCACCAAAGGCCGCAATTCTGGCGGAATAACCGGAATAACTTCAAGGATCATCCATTCCGGACGTGATCCTGATTCCATAAACGCATCAATCAGCTTGAGCCGCTTAACCAGCTTTTTGCGCTTGGCTTCGCTACCTGTATCGCGCAAATCTTGGCGGACTTGTTCACGTTCGGCTTCAAGATCAATTGCTTCCAGAATAATTCTGATCGCCTCTGCCCCAATACCAGCCTCAAACGCATCTTCGCCAAACTCCTCAAGCGCATCATAATATTCGGTTTCGCTCAAAAGCTGGCCTTTTTGCAATGATGACAACCCAGGTTCAATCACTACAAAATTTTCAAAATAAAGCACTCGCTCAAGGTCTTTTAATGTCATATCAGTGAGCAAACCAATACGCGATGGTAGTGATTTCAAGAACCAGATGTGGGCGACAGGTGAAGCCAGTTCAATATGACCCATACGTTCACGGCGAACTTTCGATAAGGTGACTTCAACACCGCATTTCTCACAGACAACGCCGCGATACTTCATGCGCTTATATTTGCCGCACAGACATTCGTAATCTCTGACAGGGCCAAAAATACGCGAACAAAAGAGACCATCACGTTCAGGCTTAAATGTCCGATAGTTTATTGTTTCGGGCTTTTTGATCTCGCCAAATGACCACGACCTAATTTTATCAGGAGAGGCGATTGAAATCTTGATCTTGTCGAAACTTTGTGAGCTTGGCGATTGACCAAAGCTATGCATCAAATCATTCATAATGATCTCCCTTAACTAGAATTCTGAGGATTGCAAGCCGACATCAAGGCCGAGCGAATGCAATTCTTTCACTAAAACATTAAAGCTCTCTGGAATGCCGGCTTCGAAGTCATCATCACCACGGATAATACTCTCATAAACCTTTGTCCGGCCTGTCACATCATCTGACTTAACCGTGAGCATCTCTTGAAGCGTGTAAGCGGCACCATAAGCCTCAAGCGCCCAGACTTCCATCTCACCAAATCGCTGTCCACCGAACTGCGCTTTACCGCCAAGTGGCTGTTGAGTAACCAGTGAGTATGGGCCAATAGACCGCGCATGGATTTTCTCATCAACCAGATGGTGCAATTTCAGCATATAGATATAACCAACCGTAACAGGCCTGTCGAACTGCTCACCTGTCCGGCCATCGGTCAGCCATTCCTGCCCTGTCTCGCTCAATCCTGCATAGGTTAGCATATCCCGAACATTCTTTTCCTTGGCACCGTCAAACACGGGCGTTGCCATCGGAACACCTTTGGATAACAGCTTGCCTTGCTCAATCAACTGATCATCATCTAGCTTATCGACGGTTCCCTTGAACTGCTCATCGCTGTAAATATTCTTCAGCTCATCCTTGATCGAACCCGGATTATTATGCGTCCTGGCCTCATCAACAACTCTGGATATTTTCTTGCCCAAACCAGCAGATGCCCAGCCAAGGTGCGTTTCCAGAATCTGACCCACATTCATCCGTGATGGCACGCCCAACGGGTTCAGCACAATATCAACATGTGTGCCGTCCTCAAGGTATGGCATATCTTCAACAGGCAGAATGCGTGAGATGACGCCTTTGTTACCATGACGGCCAGCCATTTTATCACCCGGCTGAAGTTTCCGCTTAACCGCAACAAAGACCTTAACCATCTTCATGACGCCCGGCAGCAACTCATCACCGCGCTGGAGCTTATCGACCTTATCATTAAAGCGGGCTTCCAGCTTGCGAAGTGACATTTCCAGATCATCAATCTGTGCTTCAATGGCTTTTTGGGATGGATCATCGGCAACCGCAATGCTTGTCCACTTACTGCGCGGCAATTCGTGCAGCATGTCTTCCGTGATGACAGTCCCTTTTTTCAAATCAGTTGTGCCAGAGGCAACCTTCTGACCAATCATTAATTCGGTCATCCGATTATAAAAGCCGCGCTCCAGAATCTCACGTTCATCATCACGGTCCTTTGACAGACGTTCAATTTCAGACCGTTCAATCGCTCTTGATCGCTCATCTTTTTCAACGCCGCGACGAGAGAATACCCGCACCTCTACAACCGTCCCTGCCCCGCCTGGCGGCACGCGCAGGGATGTATCACGAACATCAGCCGCTTTTTCACCAAAAATGGCACGCAGTAGTTTTTCTTCCGGTGTCATTGGTGACTCACCTTTTGGCGTCACTTTACCAACCAGAATATCACCGGCCTGAACATCAGCACCGACATAAACCATGCCAGCTTCATCGAGATTTTTCAGAGCTTCTTCACCAACATTTGGAATATCACGGGTGATTTCTTCTGTTCCAAGTTTCGTGTCACGCGCCATAATTTCATATTCTTCGATATGAATAGAGGTAAAGACGTCATCGCGGACAATGCGTTCAGATATCAGAATAGAATCCTCAAAGTTATATCCATTCCACGGCATAAAGGCGACAAGGACATTGCGCCCTAGCGCCAGTTCACCATCTTCGGTAGAAGGCCCATCAGCCAGAATATCACCAGCATTGACGACATCACCCACACGCACCAATGGACGCTGAGTGATACAAGTGTTTTGGTTTGACCGCTGAAACTTCAAGAGAGAATAGATATCAACAGGTGAAACCTCGTCCTCGCTTCTTTCCGATGAGCGAACAACGATACGTGTCGCATCCACCTGATCAATAACACCCGACCGGCGGGCAATGATTGTCACGCCGGAATCTTTGGCGACAACCGACTCCATGCCAGTGCCGACTAGCGGGGCTTCGGCTTTAATCAGAGGCACGGCCTGACGCTGCATGTTTGAACCCATCAAGGCTCTGTTGGCATCATCATTCTCAAGGAACGGAATCAAAGATGCGGCAACCGAAACCAGCTGTTTTGGCGATACGTCCATCAATTCAATGTCAGATGGATTTGATAAGCCAATTTCACCAGCCCGGCGTGTTGGGATTAGCTCACCAACAAACTTACCCTTTGCGTCAAGCTCAGCATTGGCCTGAGCGATCACAAACCGGCCTTCATCCATCGCTGAGATATAGACGACTTCATCCGTCACTTTGCCATTTTCAGCTTTACGATATGGAGTTTCAATGAACCCATAGCGATTAATCTTGGCAAATGTAGCAAGCGAATTGATCAGGCCAATATTTGGGCCTTCTGGCGTTTCAATCGGGCAAATCCGGCCATAATGGGTGGGATGCACATCACGCACTTCAAATCCGGCACGTTCTCGCGTTAAGCCGCCCGGGCCAAGCGCGGATAGGCGGCGCTTATGCGTAATCTCAGATAAGGGGTTGGTCTGATCCATAAATTGCGATAGCTGGGATGAGCCAAAAAACTCTTTCACCGCAGCGGCAGCAGGCTTTGAATTAATCAAATCCGTCGGCATCGCGCGATCAATCTCAACCGATGACATACGCTCCTTAATGGCTCTTTCCATCCGAACCAAGCCAATGCGGTACTGATTTTCCATCAATTCACCAACCGAACGGACACGGCGATTACCAAGATGATCAATATCATCAATCTCACCTTTTCCATCACGCAGATCAACCAGCAATTTCACAATAGCAAGGATGTCTTCACGGCGCAGAGTCCGAATATTATCATCAGCGTCAATATCGACACGGGCGTTTAGTTTAACGCGGCCAACTGACGATAAATCATAACGCTCACCATCGAAAAACAGGCCGTTAAATAATCCTTCAGCGGTTTCAAGTGTTGGCGGCTCACCCGGACGCATCACCCGATAAATATCAACCAGCGCATCTTCGCGCGAGTTATTGCGGTCGGCGGCCAAGGTGTTGCGAAGGAAGCTGCCAATATTAATATTATCAATGGCCAGAACACGGAATGTATCTGACTTCATTTCAAGCAGACTCGCCAGCATGTCCTCGGTAATAATGTCACCAGCCTCACATAGAACAAGGCCAGTATCCATATCAACAATATCATGGGCAATGAACTGATCCAGGATTTGCTCATCACTAACCAGGATTTCCTTAAGCCCGCTTTCTTCAAGCTTGCGCAAAGACCGCGGCGTCAGCTTATCGCCTTTAGAGGCAACAATCTCACCATTTTTGGCATTAACCAGATCATAGCCAAGACGCGCACCACGCATACGACTAGCATCAAAATCTGTCTGCCAGCCCTTTTTCATGCGGCGATAGGTAATCGAGTCATAGAAATAGTTAAGGATATTTTCGCGGGATAGGCCATTTACCTTATTCCGGTCTGGATCAATACCCTCAGACTTTACTTCTTTTATATAGGCTTCCGAGGCTTCATCCATTAATGCCATCAGGAATGTGGTGACAGGCAATTTGCGTTTGCGGTCAATCCGGACATTGATGATATCTTTGGCATCAAACTCAAAATCCAGCCATGACCCACGATAGGGAATGACCCGCGCCGAGAACAGCAATTTGCCAGACGCATGTGATTTGCCGCGATCATGGTCAAAAAATACACCTGGTGAGCGGTGCATCTGCGAGACAATAACGCGCTCTGTGCCATTAATAATGAAGGTTCCATTTTTGGTCATAAGCGGCATGTCACCCATGAACACTTCTTGTTCTTTGGTGTCACGCAGGGATTTTGTTCCTGTGATCTCGTCTTCTTCCCAGACAACCAGACGCAAAAGCACTTTCAGCGATGAGGCATAATTGAGCCCTCGCTGCTGGCATTCTTCGACATCATATTTAGGCTCTTCAAGCGTGTAAGATACATATTCAAGCACTGACTTTTCATTAAAGTCTTTAATCGGAAAGACAGATTTGAAAACTTCTTGCAGACCGATATCTTCACGCGCATGCGGCGGAACATCCCTCTGAAGAAACAAATCATAGCTACTGCGCTGCACATCGATTAGATTTGGCATCTCTGCCACTTCTGCGATTGAACCAAAATTGCGACGAATGCGGCGGCGGCTATTAAGTGCGTTGATGCTTGATCCCATAAATTTAACCTCTGTTTATCTGCATTTGTGGCTACCGAATAAGCGGTAAACACCACATCAAAACGTTTTAGTGCCTCAAACAGGCAATCCCCACACCGAAAATCGATGTGGGGGAGTAATATTATTTATATATATTCAAATTACTTGAGCTCAACAGTTGCTCCAGCTTCCTCAAGGGTAGCCTTAGCGGCTTCCGCGTCATCCTTGGATGCGCCTTCCTTAACTGGCTTTGGTGCACCTTCGACCAGATCCTTGGCTTCTTTGAGGCCAAGTCCAGTAAGGGTACGAACTGCTTTAATGACGTTAATCTTGTTATCGCCAATAGCGGCAAGAATTACGTCAAACTCGGTCTTTTCTTCGGCAGCTGCACCGCCGGCGTCACCGCCACCAGCAACAGCAGCAACAGCAACAGGTGCTGCCGCCGCAGAAACTCCCCACTGCTCTTCAAGAAGCTTTGCCAGCTCGGCAGCTTCAAGAACGGTCAGTGCGGAAAGGTCTTCAGCAAGTTTTGAAATATCAGCCATCATTTTCTCCATTTAGGCTTGAACTAAGCGTTTAATATTAACTGGGCGAAACCCAACTACTGTAACTGATCTGCTCTCGCCTGAATAACACGCGCCAGCTTTGCGGCTGGGGCTTGTGATACTCTGGCCAGTTTTGCCGCTGGTGCCTGCAAGAGGCCAGCCAGTTTGGCACGAAGCTCATCAAGAGACGGCAACTTGGCCAACGTCTCAACGTCAGCCTTGGAAAGCACCTGCCCATCTACGGACCCGCAGACGATAGATACCTTGTCGTTACTCTTGGCAAACTCAACGAGGGTCTTAGCAGCAGCAACAGGGTCATCTGACGTGCCAATGGCTGTCGGTCCTGTAAACTGATCACTCAGCTCCTCGAATTTCGTTCCTTTCAATGCAATCTTGGCAATGCGGTTTTTAGTAACCTTGTAACGGGCACCAGCATTCCGCATTTTTTCCCTGATTTCATTGCTTTCGGCAACAGTCAGCCCGACCTGATGAGCGATAACAACAGATGTCGAATCACTAAAGGTCGCGTGCAGCGTTTCCACCAGCCTGGTTTTCTCGGATCTATTCACCGATCGTCTCCGCTAGTTATGGATGAACACCAAATTATGGCATGCATCCGGTTGCACGTAGTGATTGCTCACCTGTAACGGTGTGACAACCACCAAGGCCTGCCCATAGTTCAAGCGAATATCGCTCTCCCCGTCTGAGTAGGATGTTTAAGCTACCTTGCGGCAGCACCCACCATCTTGGACAGGTGGAACCTTTCGGCTCCTTTCATCACCCTGATCACTAATCAATGCTCATTGTCAAAGCTCATTGATCGGGGTGGTGAAATATTAGCCAGCGCTGCTGGCTTCGGCAGGATCAATATCAACACCCGCACCCATAGTGCTGCTGATAGCAATCTTGCGAATGAATACGCCTTTCGCTCCAGTCGGACGCGCCTTATGTATCGCTGAAATGAATGCGCTGGCGTTTTCCTGAAGCTTTTCAAGATCAAAGCTTGCCTTGCCAATACCAGCATGGACAATACCCGCTTTTTCGGCACGATACTGAACCTCACCAGCCTTAGCGGCGGCAACAGCTTTTGCAACATCTGGCGTCACTGTGCCAAGCTTGGGGTTAGGCATCAGACCTTTCGGGCCAAGCACTTTACCCAAGCGGCCGACAACACCCATCATATCAGGGGTGGCGATGATGCGATCAAAATCCATATTGCCTGCCTGAATGCTTTCCGCCAAATCTTCCGCTCCAACGATATCAGCGCCAGCTTCGGTGGCTTCGGCGGCTTTATCATCACGGGCAAATACCGCAACACGCATGGACTTACCCGTACCATGCGGCAATGCCACAACACCCCGAACCATCTGGTCAGAGTGACGTGTATCAATGCCAAGGTTCATCGAAATCTCAACCGTTTCATCAAATTTAGCGGTCGCGTTCTTTTTGACCAGATCAACCGCCTCATTAATGGTAAAGGTGGCTTCTCTGTCAAAGGACTCATATGCAGTCTTTAGTTTTTTTCCAGCCATGTTTTACTCCACTACCTCAAAACCCATAGAACGGGCTGAACCGATGACCATTTGCACGGCACCGCCCTGATCAACAGCGTTTAAATCTTCCATTTTCTGATCAGCGATATCCCGCACCTGATCCATTGTCACCTTACCAACCGTGCCGCGTCCAGGAGTTTGGCTCCCTTTGGGTAGACCAGCGGCTTTCTTGAGAAAATAGCTAACCGGTGCTTTTTTCGTGGTAAAGGTAAATGACTTGTCAGAATAGACAGTAATGACGACCGGAATAGGCATACCCTTTTCCGCACTGTCTGTTGCCGCGTTAAACGCTTTACAAAACTCCATAATATTGACACCGCGCTGACCCAATGCCGGGCCTACTGGTGGCGAGGGATTAGCTCCACCTGCTGGAATTTGTAACTTGATATATCCATCAATCTTCTTTGCCATGACGGTTTCCTTGCTTTAACCTGTTCGTTATGTCGACTTTTCAACCTGAGAGAATTCAAGGTCAACGGGGGTTGAACGTCCAAAAATAGACACCGTAACCTTGAGACGGGATTTATCTGGATCGACTTCCTCGACCAGACCTTTGAAGGACGCGAAAGGCCCTTCGGCAACACGCACCCATTCACCAATCTCAAACGAGATGTCTGAATGTTTGCGTTCAATACCTTCTGTAACCTGCTTAATCAAACGCTCAGCTTCTGCGTTTGAAATAGGCGATGGCTTACCGCCAGCGCCAAGAAATCCAGTGACTCGATTTTGTGAATTAACAATATGCCAAGCCTGATCAGTGAGATCCATTTTGATCAAAATATACCCCGGGAAAAACTTACGCTCCGCATTAACTCGCGCACCACGACGGGTTTCCACAACCTCTTCGGTTGGAACCAACACTTCTTCTATGTCGTCGGACAAGCCATAACTTTCGGCTTGCTCACGTATCGCTTGTGCAACTCTCTTCTCCGAGCCGGAAAAGACATGAACAACATACCAGCGTTTCGCCATAATTATATAATCCCAAGAGCGACCAACTAAGCACCAGTCATCTTTATATTTACGCGCCAATCCCAAGCACAATTTGCACCAGATTGCTTAAAATCCAGTCCACAAGCATAAAAAACAAGGCGGCAATGAACACCATCACAAGCACCGTTATGGTTGCTGTGACTACATCGCGCCTGCTAGGCCAAGTGATTCGGCTGACTTCCTGCCTTACCTGACGTACAAATTGTGTAGGGGTTACTTTAGCCATAATTCCTCAATCGTGCAAGCGTTTCATGTTGGCAAAGGTGTTTTTTATACACATCTCAGCTTTCATGGCGTCTTCGCTTCTCCACACATAGTGATGAAAGGCGGTAATACCCCACCCGATAGGGTTTTGCAAATTATTTTTGCAATATTTATCATGGGTAATATCAGCACTCGGATTAAAACCCATCTCGCGGCCGCTGTGTTAAGATAACAGCAAAGATGACTGCCGCTAATATCGTCACAAAAACCATGGCTGTTAAGAATGTCTCCCCGCCGCCATATCCATATAATATTCCCGCGACAGACGGCCCAATGGCCATGCCCAATGCGCGCGGCGTTGATATCCAGCCTTTAGCCCGGCCATATACCGCCGCCCGAAAATACATATTTGTGATATATCCAAATGAAACCGTCAGAACGCCATGTCCCATGCCAAATAAAGCCATGCCAATAGCAATCATGATGAGCGATGGATATTGGATTAACAGCAATGAGCTTGGCACCATGATAAACGCAATAATAGCTGTGTATCGCGCATCAAATCGCGCCCCATAGCGCATCTCCAGGACCCTGCCAACGACTTGAAACGGGCCATAAATACTGGCCAGCAGCACCGCCATGCCAGCATGACCGAATAATTCCTGATACCATTGGATTAAAAGCAACGCCACCGCGCCAAAGGATAAATATTCAAACGCTGACGCCAAAGCCAGCGTAACTAAAGCTATTTTTTCTGTTCGGGTTAATTCAGACCAGCGAAAGGCCTCAAACGGCTTATCCGCTGAGACAGCATCCTCATTAACCGCCTGATTAGCCACCTGATCAGCCAATAAATCAGCATGAAGGCGCTGAATATTCCAGCCAATATATGCCGCCCACAAAGCCATGCCGAATAAAATAGCAGCAAGAACAATCATCGTTATGGCAAAGCCAAATTGATACATAAGAGGCGCGATCATTAGCCAAGCAATAGAACTCGCCACCCCACCATAAAATGTAATAATAGATATATTTCTCCGTGATGCGGTTTCATGCATTTGAACGGCGGCACTAAACGCCGCTTCGTAGTTGCACATGGCAAAGCCGCAGCCGAGGATAATCATCACCATAATAAAGCCGGGAAAGCTGGTCACTAATATCAGCATCAGCAAACTACAAGCGCCAATAACCAATCCCAATGCCAATACCCGCAAAGCCCCATACCGATCAAACCAATATCCGACCAATGGCGCGAGCAATCCATTAATCAGCAATGAAATCGTAAGCCCGGTCAGAACATGGCTAGGGGCAATGCTCAACTGCTCTGCCAGGGGCATTTTAAGTTGTGCAAACGCATAAAACAGAAAGCCATAAGATATGATCTGGCTAATCCCTAGCGCATGGACTGGCACTGCTGGCGTTCTGGCATTATTGGCGGCGGCGGAGGTGTCTGATTTGACTGATTTGACTGATGGAGGTGACATAGATTTTTCTGCACCCTTAATTGAAAGGGCATGATCAATGAAAATTGGCGAAAATTGGCTTGAAGCTACTCTAGCATAAAACAGGCATAAAGCATAAAACAGCTATGACGATTTTCACATCATTATTAGGTGGATGAGAGAAAAGGCAACTTCTGCCAACTCTATTGAAACAAATATATGGGCAGGGTATGATGATGTTGCAGGTGACTATAACCTCGAACCAAAGGAAGATAATAAAAAGAAAGGCAGGTGTAACGATGAGCTTGTCCAACGTACTTCTTGAGAATTTGCCACTCATCTCACTCGATCTGGAAACCACAGGGCTACAGACGAAATCAGATCGCATTGTCCAAATTGGCGCGATTGATCCATATAACAGCAGCAGTAATCTGGATATTTTGGTAAACCCTGATATTCCTATCCCGTCAAAAAGCACCAATATTCACGGCATAAGCGATGCTATGGTGGCGGATAAACCTACGCTATCGCAAGTCTTCCCACAGCTCCGTGAGCAGATTAATGACCGTGTTGTCATTGGCTATAATATCGGCTTTGATCTGGCCGTTCTGGCGGCGGAAACCGAACGCTATGGTATTGAGTGGGAAACACCGCCAGCCTTATGTGTTCGTCAAATGGCAACGATTGCGCTTGGCCGTGATGCGATCATGATGATGGGAACTTTAGAAACCCTGATCCAGCATTTTCAAATCCCGCTTGCTGATCGCCATACCGCAATAGGTGATGCCATCATGACGGGCAAGTTATTTCAGGCTCTGCTCAATGAATTGAAGGCCAGCGGCATTAACACTTATGCAGACTTGCAAAAAGCCATCGCCTTGCTCAATGATCAGCGCGCTGCCGGAACAGGCGCAGGCTGGGTAGATGTTGCCGCTATCCAACAACCCTATGCCAGTTTCCGCGCCTTATCACGCATTGACCCCTTCCCTTATAGTCATAAGATTGATGACCTGATGATCGCAGAGCCGCTGATCATGCCTGCGGGTAGCGTTGTGCTAGATGCCGCCCATCGCATGAAAAAAGAAAAACGCGAATGTGTTTTTGTCGGCAATAGCCCTGATCATATTGTCGGCATTGTATCCGAACGTGATATTGTTCACTGCATGGCATTGCCTGTTGATGAAGTCACGCGCGCCCGTAATATTCAGCTTGAAACGATTATGTCCTCGCCTGTGCTGACGGTATCCGAAGATGACTATATGCATGTTGCCATGGCACGGATGCAAAAACATGATATCCGCCATCTTGGTGTGACAAATCCAGAAGGCACCTTAACAGGCTATGTATCAGGGCGTGAGCTGAACCGATTGCGGCTGACAGATGCGATGGTGATCGGCGATGATATTAATCAGGCCAATAATAGTGATGAGATGAGCAAGGCGCTCAAAGGCTTGCCGTTATTGTCAAAATCTCTCATGGATGAAGGCATTAAGGCTTATGCCATTGCTGCGGTTATCAGTAGCCAATATCGCGCCGCGTTATCGCGCTCTGCTGATCTGGCGGAGCAGATTATGTGTGCGGATGGAAAGCCGCCACCAGCAGAATATGCGGTGCTGATTTTAGGCTCAGCTGGCCGTGAAGAAAGCTTGCTGGCGGCAGATCAGGATCATGCCATTATTTATGGCGACAAAAGCCGCCTTGATGACGCCGCAACCCAAGCATGGTTTGAACAACTAGGTCAGCATATTGCCGATATCATGGACGCCGCCGGCATCCCTTATTGCACGGGCGGTGTTATGGCGAATTCCGAACGCTGGTGCAAATCCCTGCGGACATGGGAGCAGACGGTTAAGGGCTGGATAGCGCGCGGTTCTGCCGAGGATGTTCTGCATGTTGATATCTTTTTCGACTACCACTGCGTTTATGGCAATGCTCAGCTGGCCAGCAAATTACAAAACCGCATCATCACGATCGTCAAAGGCCAGCTAGACTTTCTCAAACTACTTGCAGGCAACATTCCATCAAGTAATGCTGGCATCACATTTTGGGGTGGCTTTGTTTCCGAAAACGGCCGCTTTAATGTGAAACGCAATTTGCTTTTGCCGATTGTCGAAAGCCTGCGGGTGTTATCAGTATCGCGGTCTATCAGCGCCAGAAACAGTGTTGAGAGAGCAGAGAAGCTCATGGCAACGGGGTCAATTCCACCAGAGATCAGGCTTCTGGCTGAGGATTTACAGGTCTGTATCAGGCTAGTCTTGCGTCAGCAAATCACTGATATCAGCCAAGGCTTGCCGCCAACAACACTCATTGATACAGGGCTTTTGTCAGCGCGCGAGAAGAAAACACTTAAATCGGTGCAAAATCGCGTCAAATATCTGGAACAAATGCTATTTGATTGTCTGTTCGCGTAATCGCCGCCGCCATTACACCGTTAAGCTCTGGAAGCGATGACTTAATCCCGTAGGGCATTAGGGCAAGCTTAATTTATTGGCGACATCATGACGGGTCAAACTATCCGCGATAAAGCCATTAGCCAGCAAATGCGCGATGATCTGATTTACCCCAGCCAAGACATCATCATGACCTTTTTTCATCCCAACCGCCTGTTTGATAAATGTGAATGGTGGATTGATCAGCGTCACATCATCCCGCACCGCCAATTCATTTAGCAATTTAGGTTTCAGACTAGCTAACACATCCCCCTCACCAGCCAGAAAGCGGTCATGCGATTCCTGTAATGTCGCAACGCGGATATAATTCGCATTGAGATAATGATCCTTGAGCCATAGATCATACGCGCTCCGATCATAGAGAATAATGTTAACGCCAGACTGATTAACATCTTCGTTGCTTTTAATATCCACGCCTTTCCGCGTCATGAAATTGGCATCAATATGAATATAAGGCTGGCTAAATGCGATCATCGCCGCCCGTTCAGGCTCAACAGCTATATTGGCTAAATCCCATGCATCATCGGCAATAGCGTCGGCTAACTCACCCGGCCCCTGAAATGGGATTAGCGCATAATCTACATTGAGAATAGCGGCAATTTGACGAGCTAAATCAGGCGATAATCCATAGGGCGCACCGTCATTATCAACGCCCGATACAAGCAGAAAATTAGACATGTTCAAACCAACGCGCAAAACACCCTTAGCGGCCAGAACATCCCGCATCTTCTGATATATAGTCGGGTCAATTTTCAGCTCAGAATTAGGCATTTTATGGCTCATTTATATAATTGATCTTCATCATGGCATGATTACGCCTTATAGAAAAGCCGCGCGTATAGAAAAGCGCCAAAGTAAAAAAGCTCCAGAGAAATCCTCTGAAGCTTTAAGTGATGCCATTCAAGAAATGGCAGGAGCGAAGGGACTCGAACCCCCAACCCCCGGTTTTGGAGACCGGTGCTCTACCAATTGAGCTACACTCCTATTTATAGAGACAGAATACACCCTGTCCCTGATATTCAATATTTATTTATTCGACGATA
>MDTB01134345.1_pt1 | contig 20151 bp, 18 predicted proteins | sample 811161 | NCBI WGS metagenome assembly MDTB01 (sample SAMN05326650, study PRJNA326480) | marine metagenome | isolation source: seawater | place: Mediterranean Sea | collected 2009 | reverse complement strand
TCCAGCTAAAATAGTACTATTTACCCCAATCCATACATCATCTTCTATAATAATATAAGATCTTGTAACACCTTGTGATTTCATTGAGTGATTTAAATCGGAATAATTATGGTTCTCAGACATTAAATTAACTCTTGGACCCATCATTACGTTATTGCCAATTTCAATGTATCCAGAGCAGCCTATATAAGAATATGCTCCAATATTTGAGTTATTTCCAACTTTTAAGCCTTCGCCTGCTTCATCCAATAACACATTTGTTGGTCTTATTGTACTGTATCTTCCAATAGTACATTGATTTCCAAAATTTATTCCTCTTTTTGATAAGCCAACAATTTCACAACCTTCTTCAAGATTTAATTTCTTACCAGCAAAGATATAATTTCCATGATAAATTTTTACTTTTTTTTCGCATAGACTAAATCCTTGTAAATTCAGTCCTTTAAGACGTAATATATAACCTCTTAATATTCTAGATGTAATTAGAAACAAAAATTTTAATTGATCTAATTTTTTCCAATCATATAAATTTTCAACCGGAATATTTTTTTTTCTGGCTAATAGTTTTTTAATCATAATTTATTTTTATTCATTATCTTATTTACATGATCATATGTAAATCGTGAGCTTATATCGGTACATGATCTAATAACAAAATCAGAATTTTCATTTAATACATATTTAAAAATTATTGAATCTGTTTTATAACAACCCTTTAAAATTCTTTCGATACATCTTAATGATTTGAAAAAAAATCTAACAATCTTATTTTTTGAAGCCCCATATGATGATTGTATTTTTTTTATTTCACTATTTAGTATATCACTTTTTTTAACGCTTAAATTTGATCCATCTACTCCAAATAAAGAAAAATATTTATCAATATGAACTATTTTTTTTCCATAATTTATTAACTTTAACATTAATTCCAAATCTCCAGCACAAATTAAATTATCATTAAATTTTAATATTCCTTCATGAAATAACGAAGATCTGAAGAATATTGTACAAGAGATTGCATATAAAAAATTATGTTTTACGTAATTTTCTCTTATTGGTATTTCTCTTCTTGCAGATAAAGGATTGCCATCTTTATCAACAACAATCATATTTCCGTAGACAACATCTACATCAGGATTATTTTGAAAAAATCTATCAACTATTGTTAATGTTCCCGGTAAATATTGTTCATCATGGTTCAGCCAACTATAAATATCACCGGTAGATCTTGACCAACCTTTATTAATTGCATCGTACATACCTTTATCTTTTGATGATTGAAAATTAAAATTATAATACTTTCCATCATCATTAGTGGTATTTAATTGATCATTTGTATAAGTTTCTAAGAATTGTAATGAATTATCATTACTTCCGCCATCTTGTATAAAATGCTCTATACTAATACTATTTGAAGCTTGAGATTTAACAGAACCGATACACTTTTTTACTTCAGGCATACCATTAAATAAAGGAGTTATCACTGAAAATTTCATCTAATCTATCACCTCATTATATATTTTAACATTATCAAAAATTTTAATATATTCATCTATAATTTTTCTATCATTGAAATGATTTTCAGCACGTTTTCTTGATAATAATTTTAATGGAATTTTTGTTTGTGATAATATCCATTCTATACCATTAGAAAAGTCTTTTGAATCAAATGCTTTGGCTAAATATCCTGTTTTTTTGTGTTCAACAATATCTATTAGTCCAGTTGTTTTAAATGCAACTACTGGAATACCGCATGCTAAAGCCTCGGATGCTGTTTGACCAAATGTTTCTTGTCTTGACGGAACACACATAATATCAGCAGATGAATATAGACTGGCTAATTTATTTTGATTATCTATTACACCAAGATTAATATAGTGAAAATCACTTATATCTAAACAACCATTTCCAAAGCTTACTACAACAATAGAATTTCGTAAATTTACATCTAAATTCTTGAGTGCATTTTGAAGTAAGTCACCACCTTTTCTTTTGTCTTTCATGTCATATGCTCCAAAAAGAATCATTTTTTTATCAACTGGAATATTAAAGACTTTTTTTGATTGTATTTTTTCTTTTGGCTCAAATTTTTTTAAATCAAGTGTATTAGAAATTACTGAAATTTTTGAATTATTAAAAAATACACTAGATTCAATTTCATTTTTTAACCAAGTTCCAACTGTTACAATATAAGGGTTAAATTTATTCCAACGCTTCAATTTATATTGCTTCAGTAATAATTCAAATTTTTGAATTATTAAATTATCATTAAGATACTCTGATTGATCATAATGCTTAATACCATGAATAGGCCATAAATCATGAAATACCCAAATTACTGGTTTTCTAATATTAGCTATATCTCTACAGCTCATAGTTTCCGCATTTATCCAATGTAATATTACAATGTTAAAATCACTTGTATTAATTTTTTTTGCTATTCTTGAGGGCCATACGTTTAATGAATATGACTGAGTTAAATTATTATCTATAATTTTAAAAAAAAGTTGGTTTAGCTTATTTTTTAATGAGTTAAATTTAGAACCAAAAAAATTATAAATTCTAAAAATACTATTATCGTTTGTAATTTTTTTTATACACCAAAAATTACTAATATAACCACGATTTAGGAACCCTTTATGTAATCTTAAAGCAGCAATTGAAGCACCCCCACCAGCTTTATCACTATATGAAATATGTAAAATTTTCATTGTACTTTAATTATATTCTTTTGATTGCTTAAATAAATTTTATCAACCACTGGTTGTAAAATTCTTAATAAAATAAAATATGAAATAAATCGCTGCATCCATTGTGTCTGTCCGTATATGAGCCAAAAATGTAATATATCCCAAAAAATCATAATACATCCATAAATATAAAATACTGAAATTATAGATTTGCTTGATGTGAAAATTGCATATTTAAATGACTTCCTCAATTGCTTGAAAATATAAATTTGTAATAGAAGCCATATTATTGTGCCAGGTAATCCATAATCAATAATTAATGTTATTGGACCGCTATGATAATTATGATTAGCATAAAAAAATTCTGGCGTAACATACCAGCCAGTAGAAAATAAATTTGTCCAGGTATTAATTTCCCATGCTAAACCTTTTCCGATAATTGCATATTTGGTAATATCAGCTAATGCAAATTGCCAAATTTTAACTCTCCATAATGTTGTTTCATTAGCATTTTCTAACGCAACTATATCAACATTTAATCCAGGAATAAATGATAGAGTTCTTTGAATAGAAAATGGCATATATTCAATAAATAATGCTATAAATACAAGTGATAAAAATCCTGTTATTAATGAAAAAATAATTAATGAAGATCTTCTTTTATAAATAAAAAATGCAGATAAAAATGTTATAAAACTATAGGCTACAAGATAGCTTCTAAAACCAGAAAACATGATCATAGCTGCACCAATCAATGAAAAAATTATAAATAAAAATAAATTTTGTCTACGTGACAAAATAAATATTCCCATAATTTGAAAAAATGTTGATATTGGTGCAGTACTACTTCTTATCATTTCAGTTTCTTGAACTAATGTTTCATATAATCTTTCATAACTAACATTGAAATACTTTGTTATAACATAAAGAGAACCACCGCTTTTAATTGTTAACCATTCTAAAACGGGATTTAGTAGTGGCAATATAATCCAACCTAATATAAGTAATTTAGCTTGCTTGAGAGATAAATTAACATACTTAGAAAAAAATAATCCTATAAGTGATGCAATCCATAGTAAATAAGCTCCCCCGCCGATTTTGTCATCGCCTAAAATATATAATCCGGATCCTCTAAAAAAAATTATTATAAGTAAATTTATTGAAAATAATATTATTAATTTATCAAGGTAAGTAAGAGATAACTTATATGATTTACGATCTAAAGAAATAGCTAATAAAGATATTAATGATACCCAAAAATACAATAAATCTGAAACCATAAATCTTCCTATTGGAGCCTTAATACCAATAGCAACAGACCACAATGCTAAAATAAAAATTACAGATCTATTACCTATATATTTTATGCTTAATAATAATAAAATAGCTAAAAAGGCATAATAGTAGACTCCTGTAACAAGAGTTAATACAGGCATTATTACAACGAAAATTGATGCTAAAATAATAATTATATTTTTATCGATATTAATCATACAATCTTAACTTATTGCTTCTAGTAGCCATGTCTTCGTTTGAGTAACTTTATTTTCTAATCTATACATATTATTTGGTTTATGTTTTAGTGATTGCTCTATATTTGGAAGGATATTATCTTTTAAATCTAACTCATGTAATAAAGATTTAATACGCTCACTATTTTTTTTATTAATACTAACACAAAAAGGTTTATTATATATATTTGAAAAAATTGTTCCATGAAAAGTACTTGTTATAATGCATTGAGATTGCTTTATAAATCCCAACCACTCAAATGGACCGACATCTATAATATTTTTATCACACCATTTCTGTCTATAACCAACAGATATACATATAAGATCTCTTTTTTTCGCGTAAACCTTTATTAATTTAATTTCATCATCACTCAAAGAATAAGCATAAATTAAAATATAAGGTTTTAATCGAGTTATTCTACTAGAAATTTTTTCATATTTTTTCCAATCAATAATAAACGTTGGATCAAGATTCATTTGTGGTTTAAAATTAGTAATATCTTCGACTATCTTTTGAGATTGAATATCTCGTACAGAAATATTAATAAAATTTTTAAAACTTTTTTTTAAATATTCATATTTTATAACATCTGGTTTATACCATCCAAAACTTGCAGAAAAAGCTATTTGCTTACATTTAAATACATTGCCAAAATATATATCATCTTCTCCAAAAATAGAAGAATTCCAAATCACATCGCTACCGATAATTATTATATCGAATTTTAATCGCTTAATTTTTTTATGACTTGTTGTAAATTTAGTCAAAGTTAATCTTTTTTGATCTTTTAAAAATGATGCTTTTTTTTGCAAATAATCAATAATTCGGATTGGGTTTCTATATTTAAATATTTGTTTCCATCCTTCTTGCCTGTGGTGAAATTTATTTTTGTAGTTTAGAATTTCAACGTTATCAAAATTACTATTTAAGTAAGTCATTGTTGAAAATACTTGCAAATATGCACCGTGATTTAGTCCATCATGAAATGTTAAGATACCGATTTTCATAAAAATTAATTATCTCTTCTAAATTGATTTTTTACAGATAATGTATTATCACCATAATATAATTTACTAATTGTATTATATAGTTTATCACACAAAATATGATGTCTGAAATTTTTAGATAACGTTAATGATCTTTTTTGTATTATATTTAATAGATCAATATCATTAATTGATTTTTTTATAACAGTTTTTAGATCATCAAAATTAGCAAATTTATGAGATAAATAGTTATATCCAGCATGCCATCCAAACTCATTATAACATGGATGATCTGAACCAACCATTATTGATCCGCATGCCGTACCTTCATATGTTCTAGCTGGAAGATAATGCTTAATTGAATCTTCATTAACAAAAAATTTATATTTATTTAGCTCTAAAACAGAATCATATGATAAATTCACTCTTTCTTTTTCGGATGCAAGAAAGCTAATTATAAGATCATCAAGATTTCCCATATTTTCTCTTATCATTTGACGATTAGGATATCCCCATTTTAAATCTGAATAGAAAATTTTATAATCTTCAACCTGTTTTTCCAGACCAACATTTGCAATTCTATTAACTGCTCCCATAACTGAGGCTTTTATTTCTTTATTTTTAAATGGTATAATTAATTTGAATCTATCAGATATTCCAAATGGAAATGGTATAACTTTATTTTTATAATCTTTAAAAATATACTGAAAAAAAGGACAATAATGATCATGACTTCCGTATCCGATTAAATAATCAATTTTTGATTTTAAAAAACATTCATTGGCAAATGAAGAATGAAAATTATAATCCATAACATGATATAATTTTAAACCAAAAAAATTACTAGGAATACAATGATCTGGTAATGCTGATGTTCCACTAAAGCATAACCATACATCATAATATTTTAATTGTTTAGTCGTTTTAAGATAGTTCCATCCAGTTAATGGTAAATTTTTTCTTTTTAAATATTTAAACCATGAAAATATATTTCTCGATGTAAAAGGATTTATCGATATAGTTGGTTTATATTTATTAATAAATAATGATAAATAATCATGAATTCCTGGTATTAATGAATCACCTAATAAATGAGGGTTTTGGATAACAATTTTCATACAATTTAATTTATTTTCCTTATAGCTTTACTAAGGTCCTCAGGAGTTCCAAAACATAGCAATTTTTTGATTTTAATATTTATAATTTTCTTCCCTGCTAAAATTAATTTGTTATATAGAGGACCAATATAAAACTCACCCTTTTCACTTATTCCATTTTTTATCTCATTTTCTGCATTCTCGACAAAATATTTACCTTTTTTAAAGTAATATGTTCCCGTTGATGCCCATGATGATATAACGACCTTTTCCTTTACTTCTTTAACATCACCTTGATCATCAGTTCTAGAATAACTCCATTTATCTTCATTTGATTTAAATACTAATAATGCTCCATCAGGTCCTTGTTCCTTTAATACTTCAATCCATGATTTATTTATTGTAAATGCTGTATCTGCATTATGAATTAACAAAGGATTATTATTATTAATTAATTTCTTTGCAGCTAAAACTGTTTCTGATTGTCCTCTTGTTAACTTAGGAATAGTTAAGATTATTGGATTATATTTTTTATATCTCTTAATAATATCATTAAATAAAAGATCATAAGTATATTGTGTTTTTAAAAGAATAAATATTAATTTTTGACAGTTCTCTAATGGAAGTGAATCAGTAGCCCATGCATACATAGGCTTTCCTTTAATATCAATTAATGGTTTTGGTAGCGCATATTTTGAATTATCGAATCTACTTCCTAAACCAGCCATTGGCATAATGATATTTAATTTCATTTTTTTAAAGCTTTCATTTTTCTATAAAATATTTTCTTGTTTCAGAATAAAGCAGCATACCTCTTGCAAGTAATGCATTTTGAGATAATGGTCTATCGTTATGAAGAGGAATCATGCTCAAAAATAATAAACTCTCGAGAAGCCTTATTTGATTGATTACAAGTTCTCCTTTTTGAGCAATAATTTTTTCTCTATATAATCTTTTAATATTTTTTTGTCTGTTAGAAATAAATGGATTTAATGAAATTTTATTATCATTTATATGAAAATTAAATAAACCATTTATAAAGAAATCATAATCTCCTTCAATACTATGACTTAACTTACATAAATCATAATTAGGATCTCCATAAATATCAAATTCACCAAAACTCCCCCTAGGATCAATTAGCCTTATCGATGTGTTTTTTCTATCAAACAATATATTACTAAAACAGAAATCGCCATGTACAATAGAATACTCAGGATTACTATAAATTTTACTTTTATCTAAAGTTGTAGATATTGATTCGTATATTTCATTAATTGATAAGCAAGGTGTCCCATTAATATTTAAATTATTATTTTTAGCCCAATTAAATTGGGATAAATCCATATACATATCCATTCTGGTAAAAGTTTTTTTCTCATACATATCAATCATTGATTTTTTAAATTTTACAACTTCATTTTCACTTGGTAAAAATTTGCGAAAATCTTCTAAAGTCATTTCAATCGCATTGAATATTATTGCCCATGTACCTAAATCCAAATTTCCATATAAATAAAGATCGTTTAAAACTGGATAACCATAAAATTCTAACTGAATTGATGGATTTTTTTTATCCAGACTATAATCAAAAACACGTGGAGAAATATATTTTATAGATTTTGGTAAATTTAAATACCAAGAAATTTCATCAATAAATTTTTCCACATTTTTACTTTTCTTAAATATAGTTCCTTTTGCATTATCAACCTTTAAGGAATTAAAATCTCTGCAAAAATGAGCGAGCTTATATCTACTTTTATAATATGTATCAATGTGACCAAAATCAAACCAGTCATTACATTCAATGAAGAAAACTGAATTGTCGGCGTTATAATTAATTAATGTAAAATAAAATGGTTCTATATCAGAATTACAATTTAACGATTCCTCAAGTTTATTGATAAAATCTTTTATATTTATAAAAGAAAAAATACCAACAAAAACATTTTGTAAGGATACATTATTTTCTTTTTCAGTTTCTTTATCATTTATATCTTTGATCTTATTTTTTTTATTAAGTCTAAATGTTGTCCATCTAAAGCTGTCTTTTAATTTGGAAAAATAAATCTCATTATTGGATAACTCAATATTTTTAATTAATGTATCAGCAAAATGAATTATTAATTGATCATATAAATTTGTATAACTTGAAAGTGCATTATAAATCGTTTCTCCTAAATTTTTAGTATTTCCAACATCGATGATTGTTATTTTTTTATCTGATAAATATCTTTTACAGTATTCATATACATCTTCTGAACCTTCATTAACTCCAATAATAAATTCTGCATCATAATATTCATTTACAATGAATGATAATGCTGGTCTACCATCAATTGGAATCATTGCAGAGGTAATACTTCCAAAGTCAACCTGTAACTCAATCGGTATTAACTTTGCAGATGGAATTAAAACTAATTTTTTTGGTTTCATTTTTTTTTAGATTCAACGATATCTAAAATTTCTTCGTATGATAATTTTTTAAATTCATCTGGGCGTACAGTTTTATCATCAACATAAAACCCACCCTGGCCTTGCCAGGGTTTCCCATAGTATATTTCATCATATGGAATAGCATGTATGTCTAACCAGGATAATAAAATTTTTGCCGTGTTTTTATTTATTAATCCAACATTTCCATTATATGTTCTCATATTTCTTGAGGTATTTAATATAATATAAAATCCCATTTTATGGTACTCTTTAAGTTTTTCAACTATATCAGAATATGGATGCAGATCTTGATATTCCTGATTTGTAGTTTTTATTGGACATAAAGTTCCATCAATATCCATTACAATTACTTTTTTTCTCTTCATTATTATTCCTCAATCATAATTTTTTATTTTTTTTAAAAATTCTTTCAAATAAAAATCCTTACAAATAAAAAGAATTATTAAATACACAAATATTCCTATAATTATTTTATAAATTAAAGTTATGATTAAATAATTATTTAAATTTAAGCATCTTAAAATATAAAAAATTACTGCACTTCCAATTAAAGGATTTTTAATCCAAAATATTAAATTAATAAATTTTAAATTTAATAACTTAAACGCATAAAATAACATGATACTTACAGCAATAAACGATGCTATTAATTCACCAAATAATAAAAATTTAATTCCATATTTATAAGTAAGACAAATAGCTATTATTGAAAGTGTATATTTTAGTATTTCTGTTTTAAGAGAAAGTTTAGAAAAACCTAAAGCATTATACAATGTATAGCATAAAATATGAATTGGAAACAACATACCTATTATACATAAAATTTCTAAATAATCTGATGTTTGTAACCATTTTTCACCTAAAATTATTCTGATGAAATGTTCTGAAGATGTAATCAATATGATCAATAAAGGCCATATTAATATTAATGATAATGAGAAAAATGATTTAAATATTCTTATTACATCCTTCTTATCTTCCTGAATTGATGAGATAGCTGGAAAAAGCGTTCTTGAAATAATAGTTGTTGGCATTTCATAAGCTATTCTTGCAAATTTCTTACCTCTATCATAAAATCCCAAATTCATGGCTGAATAAAATTTACCAATTACAATTTCATGAATATTTCCGAAAATATTTCTCACAATCATAGCAAGCATTAAATTTTTTCCATAACTAAACATTTCTATAAAAGATTTAATATTAAATATAAACTTTGGAAACCATGGGTATATAAAATAGAGGGTAATAGTTTTTGTTAAATTAAAAGAAATATTTTGAATAACTAACGCCCAAACACCAAAGCCATTAAAAGCTAAATATAATGCTAATATTGATGATACTATAATAGATACTAATCCAGATATAAATCGTTCTTTAAATCTTAATTCTTTCAATAAAATAGCAAAGTGAACATTTGATAATGATGTAAAAAGAAATCCAATCGAAATAAATCTAATTATATTAATTAATTTTGGTTGATCAAAAAAAGCAGAAATGCTCGGTGCCAAAAACCATAAAATTAAAATAACTAAAAAACTAATTACTATTCCATACCAAAAAAAAGTACTTTTATCTGAATTGTTTACATCTATTTTTTGGACTATTGCTCCTGTAAATCCTCCTTCAATAAGGGTTGGAAAAGTATAAATAAAAATTGAAATTGTTGCAAATATTCCAAAATCTGAAGGGCTTAATATTCTTGCTAAAATTATTGAAATTATGATTTGAACAAATTGCTGACTGACTACTTCACAACCAGACCAAAATGTACTTGTAAATAGCTTTTTATTAGAAAACATAAAAATTAAGAGTTTTATTAGAAATGTTTAATTTCTTTAAATTTCGGTAATTCTTTATCTTTTTTAGAAATTATATAATCAACATCAATGTTAGGCCATTTTATATTTATAGTAGGATCATCCCATTTAATCCCGTATTCATATTCAGGTTTATAATTACTGTCACATTTATAAATAAATGTTGTGTTAGATTCTAAAACTAAAAATCCATGAGCAAACTCTTTAGGGACATATAATTGATATCCATTTTTATCTGATAAAGTTCTTCCAACCCATTTTCCATATGTTGATGAGTTCATTCTAAGATCAACTACAACATCAAATACAGATCCACTTAAAACTTGAACTAATTTAGCTTGAGAAAATTTTACTTGATAATGAAGACCTCTTAATACTCCTTTTTTTGAGAAGGACCAATTATCTTGAACAAAATTATTTTTTATTCCTAGTAAAGAATATTCATCGTACTGATAATTTTGTTGAAAAAAGCCTCTATCATCTAAAAAACGATTAGTTTTTATAAGCTTAACATCATTTATTTCTAAATCTTCTATTTGTAGCATAAATTATCCATTTACAATATTAATTAAATACTTCCCATAATCATTTTGTTTCATTGATCTTGCAATTTCTTTTAATTGATCCGCATTTATATATCCTAATCGATAAGCAATTTCTTCGATACAAGATATTTTAATTCCTTGTCTTTTTTCAATTGTTTCAACATAAGCAGATGCTTGATGTAATGATTCGTGTGTTCCTGTATCTAACCAAACGAATCCTCTTTCTAAAATTTCAACATGTAATTTATTTGAATTTAAATATATTTGATTTAAATCTGAGATTTCTAATTCTCCTCTTTTTGAAGGCTTTAATGATTCAGCGATGCTAATCACATTATTATCGTAGAAATATAATCCCGGTATTGCATAATTAGACTTTGGATTTTGTGGTTTTTCTTCTATTGATAAAGCTTTACCTTTTTCATTAAATGAAACAATTCCATATCTTTTTGGATCGCCAACTTGATAAGCAAAAATAGTACCTCCACTTTTTCTCTTAATTACATTATTTAATGTTTTTGCAAAACCATTTCCAGAAAAAATATTATCTCCTAAAACCATTGCAACGTTATCATTTCCAATAAAATCTTTTCCAATTATAAATGATTGTGCTAAACCATCCGGACTTGGTTGCTCAGCATAAACAATATTAAGACCTAAATGTGATCCATCACCTAGTAAACTTTTAAAAAGGGGTAAATCATGTGGAGTACTAATTAATAAAATATCTCTTATTCCAGCAATCATTAATGTTGAAAGTGGATAAAAAATCATAGGTTTATCATAAACCGGCAACATTTGTTTGCTTATAACTTTTGTTAAAGGATGTAATCTTGTTCCTGATCCTCCTGCTAATATTATACCTTTCATATTATTTTTTCCCTCTACCTAATCTCTTACCAGAATAGTTATCTCTCAATGGTTTCCACCACCATTCATTATCAAGATACCAATGAATAGTTTTTAAAAGTCCTGACTTAAAATTTTCTTTGGCTTTCCAGCTTAGCTTACTTTCTATTTTTTCTGCATCTATTGCATATCGTTTATCATGTCCGGGACGATCTTCCACATAAGTAATTAGGTTTGTATATGATTCATTTTTAGGTTTTAGGTCATCAAGAAAACTACATATTAATTCTACTACTTCTAAATTAGTATATTCATTATTACCTCCAATATTATATGTTTCGCCTATTTTACCCTCTTCAACTACCTTTACTAATGCACGAGCATGATCTTCAACATATAACCAATCTCTTATATTATCTCCCTTGCCATAAATTGGTAATGATTTTCCATCCAGTGCATTTAAAATAATCAAAGGAATTAATTTTTCAGGAAAATGAAAAGGTCCATAATTATTTGAGCAATTTGTTATTAATATTGGTAAATTATAAGTATGAAACCATGCTTTTACAAGATGGTCACTTGATGCCTTACTCGCAGAATATGGTGAACGTGGATCATATGGAGTTAACTCAGTGAATAATCCTTCATCACCTAAAGTTCCGTAAACTTCATCCGTAGAAATATGATGAAATCTGAATAAATTTTTATCATTTGATGACAGAGATTGATAATATGTCCGTGAACACTCTAATAGATTGTATGTACCCATTATATTAGTTTTCATGAAAGCTGAAGGTCCATCTATCGATCGATCGACATGAGATTCTGCAGCAAGATGCATAATAGCATTTGGTTTAAAGTCTTTTAGGATACTTGTAATAGATTTTTGATCACAAATATCTACTTTTTTAAAAAAATAATTAGGATTTTTTTCAATCTCTTTTAATGATGATGTTGTTCCAGCATAAGTTAATTTATCTAAATTTAATACTCTATAATTATTTAGACCAATTAAATGTCTACAAACAGCAGATCCAATGAATCCAGCTCCACCTGTAACTAAAACTTTTCTCATATAACTTCTAATTCCTTTTTTAATACATCATAATTATTATTAATAAAATTTTTTAATTCAATTTTCCAATTTGAAAAATAATTAATTTTTTCATCCTTTAATCTTCTATTCTCTAAAATTGAATTTTTAGGTCGAATTGCATTTGTTGCATACTCTCTTGTTAAACATGGTGTAAAAAAAGGAGTTATTTTCATTTCTTTAGCACATTCATTTGCAAAATCATACCAACTACAATATCCTTCAGATGTCGCGTGAAATATTCCTGTTAATTTTTTATCAATAATTAAATTTATATGCTTAACTAATGATTCTGTTGAAGTAGGTGATCCAAATTGATCATTTACAACTTTTATAAAGTTTTGTTGTCCATTGTTAATTATTTTTGATTGCTTAATAGTCAATCTAAGTATTGTTTTCAAAAAATTATTTCCTTTAGAGCCATACAACCATGCTGTTCTTATAATTGAATAATTATCCATATTTTTTTTAATAATTTCTTCGCCTGCTAATTTAGACTTTCCATATTCTGATAATGGATTAGGAGCTTCGTCTTCTAGCCAAAACTCATTATTAGACTTCTCGCCATCAAAAACATAATCAGTTGAAATATGAACAAGATATGCATCATTATTAGATGCCCAATGTGATAAATTTTCTGGAATGTCTTTATTTGCATTCCAACAAGTTAAATCATTTTCACATTTGTCTACTTCTGTAAATGCAGCACAATTTATAATTATTTTTGGTTTATATTTATCTAAAAAATCATAACATTCAGTTTTAATTGAAAAATCAACTAATGGTAAATCGATTCCAACTACTTCTAATTGCTTGTCTATTTTTGAGTAAAAGTCAAAACAGTCTGAACCTAATTGCCCGTTTGATCCGGTAATTAAAAGTTTTATCATTTTCATATCTTTAGTTTATTATCAATTATTACAAGCTTTTGATAAATATTTGATAATTTTTTCTGCAGCCTGCTCAGGATTTGTATCCTTAGTATCAATAGTAATTTCAGGTTCTTTTGGTAACTCATATGGAGCAGAAACTCCTGTAAAATCTTTAATTTTTCCATCTCTTGCTTTTTTATACAGACCTTTAGGATCTCTAGATTCGCATATATTTAAAGGAGTATTTACAAATACTTCGATAAAATTATTTTTACCTATAATATTTTTTGCTTCTTGTCTATCTTTAGAATAAGGAGAAATAAATGATGAAATTACAATTATACCCGCTTGATTCATCAATAAGGCAGTTTCAGATATACGTCTGATATTTTCTTTTCTGTCGGATGCTGAAAAACCTAAATCTCTTGATAATCCATGTCTGATATTATCCCCATCTAATACAAATGCTAGGTTTTTATTTTTGATAAGTTTTTCTTCTAATTTAAGTGCAATTGTTGATTTACCAGAACCACTTAAACCTGTTAACCAAATCGTTACTGGTTTTTGATTAAGTAAATTACTTCGCATTTCTGTAGTCACTAAACTATTAACTTTTGAAATATTTTCGCTTGTTTTTAGATACTTATTATTAGATTTTGAAATAACTCTATCTACAATCATTCCTGCACCAACGGTTATATTAGATAATCTATCAATTATAATAAATGCACCTGTTGTTCTATTTCTATTATAGGAATCAAAAACTATCGGTCTATGAAGTGTTATTTGACATCTAGCTATTTCGTTTAATTGTAAATTGATCATTTTAGGGTCAGTATTTTTATCCCTTTTCATACTATTTACATCAACTTTATATCTAATTTCAGACAATACGCCCGGTGTTAAATTAGAAGTATGCTTAATTAAATAATTTTTTCCAGGTATAGCTTCTGTTTCATGCATCCAAACAATCATAGCCTCAAATTCATTTCCAATATTTGGAATATTATTAATAGGAACAATCATATTTCCACGAGAAACATCTATTTCATCTTCTAGTGTAATTGTGATACTTTGTTGCGCGAACGCCTCATTTTGATTTCCATCAACGCCGAAAATACTTTTAATTTTAGAATGTTGATTGGAAGGTAAGCTCGCAATAGAGTCTCCGACTCTCAGAACACCAGATGCCACGGTTCCGCTAAATCCTCTAAAATCATGATTTGGTCTTAGTACATATTGAATTGGAAAACGCATATCAATCAAATTTCTATCAGCTGATATATTAACATTTTCTAAATGATTTAAAAATGTAGGGCCTTCATACCAATCCATTGACTTGCTTCTATTAACAACATTGTCGCCTTTTAACGCCGATAACGGAATAAAATGAATATCTGAAAAGTTTAATCTTGCTACCGTATTATTAAAATTATTTTTAATTTCATCATATTTGTCTTCAGACCAATCAACTAAATCCATTTTATTAACTGCAACTATAATGTGTTTAATCCCTAATAACGAACATATAAAACTATGTCTTCGTGTTTGAGTTATAACACCATGTCTTGCATCAATCAAAATAACTGCAAGATTACAATTGGATGCTCCTGTTGCCATATTACGCGTATATTGTTCATGACCAGGGCAATCAGCAATTATAAATTTTCTTTTATCGGTTGAAAAATATCTGTAAGCAACATCAATAGTTATTCCCTGCTCTCTTTCAGCTTTCAATCCGTCAGTAAGTAATGCTGGATCAAAATCATCACCTGTTGTTCCGTAAACCTTTGAATCTTTAGTAATTTTTTCTAATTGGTCCTCGTAGATCATATGGGTATCATATAACAATCTTCCTATTAACGTTGATTTACCATCATCCACAGAACCACATGTTAAAAAGCGTAAAAGATCTTTAGATTCGTGACGCCCTAAATAAGACTTTATATCATCTTTAATTAACGACTCTTCTTGAACTTTATATTTAGATTCTACCATTAAAAATATCCATCCTTTTTCTTATCTTCCATGGATGAATTATCTCCATCAATAATTCTTCCTTGTCTTTCAGAAGTAGTTGTCAAAAGCATTTCTTGGACAATTTCTTCAACTGTTTCAGCATTAGATTCAACAGCACCAGTTAAAGGATAACAACCGAGTGTTCTAAATCTTACATTTTTTAAACTTGGTACTTCACCTTCTTTTAAAGGCATCCGATCATCATCAACTAAAATTAGTGTTCCATCTCTTTCAACAACGGGTCTTTTATCAGCATAATAAAGAGGGACAATGGGTATTTCTTCGCGAAGCAAATAAAGCCATATGTCAAGTTCTGTCCAATTAGATAAAGGAAAAACTCTTATAGATTCACCTTTATTGATTTTTGCATTATAGTTATTCCACAATTCAGGTCTTTGATTTTTTGGATCCCATTGATGAAATTGATTTCGAAAACTATAAACTCTTTCTTTAGCCCTACTCTTTTCCTCATCCCTTCTAGCTCCACCAAATGCGGCATCAAATTTATAATGATCTAAAGCTTGTTTTAGGGCATCTGTCTTCATGATTTGAGTATGTTTCTCAGAACCATGCGTGAATGGATTAACTTTATCTTTTGCATCAGGATTAATCCAAACTTTAATATCAACATCATATTTTTTAGCCATTAAGGAACGAAATAAGTACATTTCCTGAAACTTCCATTGCGTATCAACGTGCATTAATGAAAAAGGTATTTTCCCTGGTAAAAAAGCCTTGTGAGCTAAATGAAGCATTACAGATGAATCCTTACCAACAGAATAAAGCATTACAGGATTTTCAAATTCTGCAGCAACCTCTCTAATAATATGGATACTTTCAGCCTCTAATTGCTTTAAATGAGATAATTTATATTGATTAATTTCCATAAATTTTCCTAAAAGATGAACTGTTTACATGGTAAATCGAAAAATGTATATAATAATTACACATTATATTCATGTAATCCGCTTACTATAAAGTAAGGGTTTATTATATTTTCTTTATTATATTTGATTTTTTGAACGTTATCATTTGAATAAATATAATCTTTTATTGAATGTTTTGGATCATATATAAAAATACTTCCTCCAGCATTTCTTAAAATAGCATCAGCTGCTGCTATATCCCATTCGGAAGTTAATCCTAATCTCGGATATATATCCGCTACTCCTTCTGCGATTAAACATATCTTTACTGAACTACCAGAGGATATTTTTTCAATTTTTCCAAATAGTTTTTCAATTTCAGAAACAAATAAAAGTGTTTCATTGTTAATATGTGATTTAGACATAACTACTTTTAGATTTGATGAAAGTGACGAAGAAACAGAAATTTTTTTAAAATTACTAAACTTTTCTTTCTCGATAGACAAATATAGATCATTAAAATCATTAAAATTTGTACCTTTGATAGCTTTAAATGAACCTTGATTAAAACCAAAGTAAAAAGTTTGAGATACTGGACATAAAATAACACCAATAATTGGAATATTATTCTCAATTAAAGCAATGTTTATTGTAAATTCTCCGGTCTTATTAACAAAACCTTTTGTTCCATCAATTGGATCAATTAACCAGAATCTATTCCATTCTGATCTTACTTTATAATCCGTTATGACGCTTTCCTCAGATAAAATTGGATAATCTAATAATGATAGTTTTTCCGTAATTATTTTATTAGCTTCAATATCAGCTTTGGTTAATGGAGATTTATCATTCTTGAATTCAACATCAAAATCAGAATTATAAATTTTCATAACAGCATCACCAGCAAGAGATGCAGCATTTAATGCTATTTTTAAGAAATTAATCATCTTTATTCCATAATTTATTGTGTATTTAAAACTATATTCATAACTCAAATATTTGGTACAAATTCTGGTATTAAACCTTTGAGACCTAACGGCTTAAAAACTTCAATTTTTATATTTTTTTTAAATTTCTTCGAGCTTATTAGCTCTACTAAGTATTTCCATTCATCTAATATATTTAGATCTTTATAAAGGAAATGTTTTTCTGTTTCTCCAATCCTTATATTATTTGTTATGTCACAACCAACAATTATTAACTTCTTTGCCCCCGTAAACATAGCGAATTGAACACATGAAAAAATAACAGAATGAAGTTCATAAAATGGATGCTTATTTTTGATTAAATTATTTTCATTTTTAGATAATTGATATGGAATTGCACCTCCATTTAAAGCCCATCTGTATGTCATTGAATGAGTTCGATATTTGAATTTCTTAGGGGTAAAAAAATATAAAATATCAAAGAAGCTTTTGATATCATTTAAAAAATAAGGTTTTTTATTTCTCAAGGATATCCCATAAAATTTAGCTAATTTAGGCATATATTCGTCATATATTTTCTTATTATTTAAATAACAAATTTTTGATTTAGAACCGATCCCAGAATCCTGTATAAAATAATAGTCTAAATCTGCTTTATGCATGAATACTGAATTACATCCCACTTTAATAGCATTCTCGCAGAATTTATTGTCCCAATGCATTAGGGATGGCCCTGAACCAAAGAGCACAAAAGTTTCGCCTTTGTGTTTATCTTTAAATTTAGAAATATCGAAGAATTTCATCTAAAGTTCTTTTTCTGATACTATAATAAAACATTCTGCCTGTAAATGATTCTTCTCATTGCACTGCCAAATACCTCTAGGCATATTATGATTTTCTTTCCTTTTTGGTGTACCTGAATTTTGTGCGTATATCTCATTTACAGTGAAAAAATTTTTTAAAGCCTTTTGGATTGAAAAATAATCATAATTTCTGACGTGATATGGATTTAATTGATTATCATTCCAATCATTAGGTGTAGATAAAATATATTTTCCACCTGGTTTAAGGACTCTAAAAATTTCAGTTAACTGATTTTCTTCATTTGCTATATGCTCAATTGTTTCAAAAGAAACAAAAACATCAAAAGACGCATCTTTAAAGGATAATTTTTTGATATTACCCTGATGAAAATTTAGATTCTTGGAGATGTAGGTTTTTTTGGCATAATTAACGGCTTCATTATCATATTCAACACCCATTACGGTTTTAGCTAACCCTAATCGATTTAAAATATAGGATCCATAGCCAGTACCAGAAGCACAATCTATAACATCCATATTTTTAGTATACCTAGTAGCAAAATGATATCTATCTAAGTGAAAATTACACCTTGTGTAGTCAAAAAGATCAAATCGGTTTGCATCCATCCGTTCAATTTTATTTTTAATCAAAAAATCATCACCTATTGATGAGATTTCCACGCCGATAGTGGAATAGGCTTTTGATTTTTTATTTAAATAGATTCTCAAATGCTTTCTGCATTTTGAAATTGGTACTAATAATATTAAAATCTTTAAAATCTTTTTTATCATAATTAGATATTATTTATATGTTTTATTTTGCAAGTAATAGTAAAAAACAGTGTTGATATTTTGATCTCTTTAACTTTAGCATTAATATTTTAAAAATTATTTTCTCTCTTTATTTTTAATAATATTTCGGATTCTTTTTTTAAATTTTTTAAACCAATTTCTTTTTCATTTAATCAATTTTTTGGTGTAACTAAAATTTCAAAAAAATTACCATGAGATGTACCCCATGCAGGATACTTATCTTTAGATAGAATCATTTTACTGAGCTCTTTTATCTCCAATCTCTTCCCTTCATTATTGAACAAGTAAAACTCCTTCAATGATTCGATAATCAAATCATGAGAAGCAACTTTATCTTCCCAAAAAAGTGGATGAAGTGCTAAAAAACATTTATTACCTAATTTTAGGACATTCACAAGATCGTCCATCAACAAACATTCAGCACCTTCAATATCAATCTTTATAAATAGATTTTCGGAAAGGTTATTCTTATTCAGATAACTACTAAGTGTAGTAGTTGAAACTGAATAATCCCCATCTTTTATAATCCTCGAGGCAGACGACAGACCTCGACCAAAACGAACCAGTTCTGCATCTTTGTTTGTAACGCAAACATTTGTTAAATCTACACATGATTTCAAAAGTTGATTCTCCATTACAGTATATGAAAGTAACTCATAACTTTCTGGGTTTGCCTCAACTGCATATATTTTTTTTGTACCTAATACTCGAGCCCACATCAATGTAATCCCTACCCAAGCTCCAATATCAACATAAATAATATCATCAGTTAGATTTCTTCTAAAAGTCTCATAAGTCTC
>MDTB01125115.1_pt1 | contig 20152 bp, 13 predicted proteins | sample 811161 | NCBI WGS metagenome assembly MDTB01 (sample SAMN05326650, study PRJNA326480) | marine metagenome | isolation source: seawater | place: Mediterranean Sea | collected 2009 | reverse complement strand
CTTTTACAGACATCCTGATCGAGACAAAACGCATGGCAGAATATGGAGAATTACGCCTAAGAAAGGACTTTTGAAAGATCCTAAACTTATTAGTTTATCTGAAGAGGAATTAGTTGATAAGTTAGCATCACCGGAGAGATGGACTAGACTTAAAGCAAAGCAAATTTTATCCAGCAAGGATCAATCGAAAGTCATTAAGATTTTACGTGAATGGATATCCTCTCGTAAAGGATTAGATTTACTGGAGGCTCTTTCACTTTGTGAGTTTTTGAGTCTTCCCGACGAACAAATCGTTCTCGCCAACATGAATTCTGAAGACCATAGGGTCAGAGCTTATGCGGCTAGGGTGATTGGGAGATGGGGAAAACGACTTGAAGGTTATCAGGATTTATTATTGAGCTTGGCGAGAGATGAGAGCTCTAGAGTCAGAATGGAGGTGGTTCTTTCTTGTGCGCAAATATCTAGTCCACAATCAATTTTAGTTGCTGCTGCAGTGGCTGAATCTCCCAGGGATAAGTGGATTGATTATGCATTCTCTCAGGCAGTACACCATTTAAAGTCATTATGGGTGCCTGCATTCAGAGATGGTAATTTGGATATCGAAGACTACCAATCTGGTTTTTCATCTGTTTTAAGTCAGTCAGATTCGAAAGCTATCATTTCAGATATTCGCGCAATTATCATTAATGGAAATGTTAATCAGAAAACAGTATCTAATCTTCTAAAAACGTTGGCTATTCTTGGTAATGATGATGATATTAAGTTTCTGTTAGACTATAACAGCCTGGCTCCGGAAGTATTGATTGCTCTTAAGGATAAGAAACGACCTAATTTCGAGGTGCACCAGTTCCTAAATAAATTATTGAACAACGAAAATAATAAGATTAAACGAGCGGCGATTGATTTAATTGGGAATTGGGAAGTTGAGGAATTAGTTGGAAAAGTCTTAAAAATTGCTGAAAATTCTAAGATTGATAGTGTATTGAGAGTTTCTGCATTTAGTGCTGTGGGTATAATAGGAGGTCAAGAAGCTCTCAACTTAGGCAATAAAATAGCTAGTGATTCAAGTGACCCATGTCAGCTAGAGGCAATAGGGGCTGTCGTTAGTATGAATGTCTCTGACGGTATTAAACTTGCAGTTCGTGCGTTGAACCAGAATTTAGATTCAAAAAAACTTTCAAAGCTTTTTGATTCAGTAGCCTCTAGAAATGGAGCTATGGAGCTGATGGCAGAAGAATTACTGAGATCGAATATAGATAAAGAAAAGGGAAACTTAATTAGGCAAACCTGGATAGCCAAAGGACTTATAAGTCCTGAACTCTCATCAAGTCTTGATAAATTAGCAGGTATCCCATTGCCCAAAATTGAATACACCAAATCGAATATCAGAGAATTCGTCAAACTTGGTAAAGAAGGTGATTCTAATAGGGGAGCAGAAATCTTTAAATCAGCAAAACTTGGATGTATTGCATGTCATAAAATTGCTGATACTGGAGGAGTTATTGGGCCTGACCTTTCGGCATTGGGTAGCGGTGTGCCTTTTGAGAGAATTGTTACCGAAGTGATGTGGCCAACTCTTCAGGTAAAGGAAGGGTTTTCATTAACTCGTGTAGTGACTAAAAAATCTCAAACCTTACAAGGATACGAGCAGGCTAGCAGAGAAAAAGATAAGATCCTGCTAAGAGATTTTGCAAGTGGCGTCATGCATCGAATTTCAAAAGATGATATTGATAGTATTGAGAAAATAGGGAGTCTGATGCCTCCAACTGCGCAGAGCCTAACTAAGAAAGAAATAGCAGACCTAATGGCCTATCTATTCGATCTAAGAGGTTAATTTTAGGATATTTCCCAACCCTTTCGGTATTCTTTCGAAAGCAGTTCATTGGCCTCCTCATCGTTTGAGATTTTGAACTTCTCTGCATCCCATTCAAACTCTTTTCCGACTTCCGCTCTGTGTGCCAGATTGCCAAGTAGGTTATGTTCAATAAGTGCACCAGAATAATCAAAGTTACATAAACTTTTTCCTTTTCCCTTACAAGCATTGAGCCATTCTTTATAATGGCCTACGGACTTTGGAATTGAGGGCGCAGGTTTTTTATAATCTTTATATTTGGATCCTGGGCTCAGAACAATTTTTCCATAATCAGAAACGATAACACCTTCTTCACCTACAAAAGCGACTCCGATATGCCACTTCGATATGTTTGTGTCTTTCCCAAGCTTTGGCTGGAGTCGTTCGACCATTGTTTTAATTCCCTCTGGTCCATGATACCAAATCAAATCAATTTCCCCCTTTTCCCCGGCTCCTACACTTGCTTCAGGATGGTGCCAAGTAGCGATTTGTGAAGGAGGGGCAGCGATTCCGTCCTCTGCCGTGCCTTCGGATTTCACCTTTGAGGGACGTTTAAGCTCCAGTGCCCAATAGGGAAGATCAATTAAATGGCTACCCATGTCTCCAAGAACACCGTTACCGAAATCCCAGCGACGATTCCAATTTAGATTCCCACCTTTCCAGTAACCTTGGTTGTACGCTCTTTGTGGTGCAGGTCCTAGCCATGTTTCCCAGTTAAAACCTTGAGGGATAGGTTGCTCTGGAAGAACTTCTTCACCGACTGGTCGTATTGTTCTTCCGCACCAGACATGTGCCTCTTTAATTTTGCCTACAGCTCCTGCCTGAACCAGTTCAACTGCTCTACGGTAATTATCAGTCGCATGTATCTGGGTACCCATCTGGGTAGCTATCTTATCTTTTCGTTTTATGTACTCTTCTTGTACCCATCTTGCCTCCTGAACGGTGTGAGCTAGTGGTTTTTCAGAGTAAACATGCTTTCCGTTTCGCATGGCTGCTATAGCCGCTGGAGCATGATGATGGTCGGCTGTGCTAATAACAACAGCATCTATGGCTGGATCATTAACAACTTCTCTCCAATCACTTGTCGTTTTTGCTCCTGAATGCCTTCCTTTTGCAGCACTTAACGCTCCAGGATTTGTATCACACAAAGCATAAATAGTTTCACTCTTAACTCCATTGGTGTTTGCTCCTCCTCGACCACCAGCTCCAACAATAGCAATGTTTAGTTTTTGATTTGGAGACTGGCTCTTTACTCTTGCTGCGCATGCCGTTGTGGCTGCTATTCCAAATCCTATGAATTTTCTCCTACTTGAATGTATCATTGTTCTCTTTATAAAGTGATTGATTTTGTTGTAATTAGTCAATGGTGAACTGGACGAAGACTAAAATATTAGCGTTTAATCTTTTGTCCTGAATCAATTTTCAGTTCATTAACGGGGCCTCCACTCCTGTCTCTTATTCTGCAAGATAGTCCCCAAGGTCCACTACTATTAACAATTTTTAGGACGATTGAATTCCAGCCTTCATTTAAGGTCGTTGGGACTATCGATTGCCGAGGTTCAAGACTCCTACTTCCAAAAGATTCGTGTATTTTTCTATCATTGATCCATACCTTAATATGATCGTCGCTGCCTAACTCCAAGTTCACATCAATTTTTTTGTTTACCCAAACTTTAGTTGATGCGTAAGCCGCGGAATCTTGTTCCTGGCCCATAACTGCCGCCAGATCGACAGCCCACAGTGACTTCTCAGATTTTTTATTATTACGGATCTTTCTCCATTTGACTGAGTTTGGATCTTTTTCTGGGGCTAATGCGCTATCGAAAACGAATTTGGCATCTTTTGATTTAACTGAGTATGGTCCAGTAATTCTCCAGTCCAGTATATAATCTTGATAAAGATTCATTTCAGAATTCAATTTGGCAGCTTCAATTTTTGCTGAACTGGAGGCTTCAGAGTTAAGGATTTTATTTACGGTTTCAAGTGCTATGACTCGATTAGAATTTTTTATTCGTCTGGCAATACTTGTTAAGGCTGAAGCTGCTTCATCACGTGTAACCTTGTCGGTAAGATAAGGCTCAATAATATCAATCGTATCTTTGCCACCGAACTGTCCCATTCCAGCAAGAATCCTTTTTAGGCTATTTTTGGATTCGTCCAAAAGAAGAGCTTTTTGATAAGCCTCTGTTGGATTTTTAGCTTTTGAGGCAATGCTAATATAAGCATCTAAAGCTGAATTTTTATTAGGGTTTTTCTTATCTGATGCGATTTGGATAAGATCTGAAGCTGGTTCCTGATTAGGCCATTTAGCTAATGCATTAATCGCCGCTAGTTGGACTGACTTTTCATTTTCAAGAGTTGATCTTATGAGATTTAGTGAGTCGTTGTTTGGATTTTTGCCAAGTAATGAAAGAACTGAAATTTTAGCCTTTGGTTTGGGGCTTTTAAGGGCTTCTTTTAGTGCGTTAAATTTAATTTCATTATCCTCTATTCTTCGAAAATTATAAACGATAGCCGACTCAATGTCTGCACGGTCAGAGTCCTCTATTGGATTAATTAAAAGGTCCATTAAATTGCCAATGTGCTTGGCGCTTCCGAGTATCCCTATTCCTCTTATGGCCTCTTTTCTAACTGGAGAAAATTCTGATTTGGCATACCCGAATAGATGATTTAGGGCGGATTCTTCCGCTCTCGCAGCTATTGCTCTTACAAGCTCACTTTGGATTTCTGGAGAAGTTTCCTTTATCTTTTCAATAATCGTGTTTTGAACATTCTTAGATTTAATATTGGCTATTGTGCTTCTTGCCAGATTCCTTTCATGGCCCGTTGTTGAAGCGGCTATTGTTGCTACTGGTAGCAATGAATTACTATCACCAATTTTACCAAGTGCCTGGATAGCGGTCAGGCGAACATCGATATTATCACTTTTTACTAATTTTATAATTGTTGGTAAGGCAGACTTATCGCCCCTATCTGAAATCGCCCCTATCAAAAGTACTTGCATGTTAGGCGGAGCCTTTTCGAGGAGATCTTTTATTTTTTCGCCGATGTTTTCCGTGCTCAGTTGTGTAATGATCGCTGCTGCCCCATTAGCTAGCTGGATATTTTCACTTTCTATAGCTTCTGTAAGTAATGGGATTGCCTCTGAATCATTAACCTTCGCTAATCCATTTAATCCAGCCAATATAAAATGTGTTTCTTTTGAAGGATTAACAAAGTTTTTGTAGATTTTTTGAGCTTCTTTATTGTTTCCAGTTTTGATCTGATTTTCGGCGCACCTAAGCAGTGCCTGAGCAGTGACTTGATAAGCCTTTCCAGTAGTTTTTGATAATCTTGGAATTAGTAGATCAGCTGCATCAATGGTACCGATTAGACCCAGAGCGCGTGTTGCATTATTGGCTACTGATGCTCTGTCTAAAAGAGGAATAAGATCAGGTATAGCTTTCTGATATCTGATATCTCCTAAACTGTCTATAATTCCAGCCATTAATTGCTCACTAACTTTATTAAGATTATTGTGAAGAGCTTTTCCAGCCTCCTCATAAGTCATCGAGGCAAGAGCATACCTTGCCATGTGACTAGTTTCCTGATCACTGAGCATACCCTCAAGAACAGGAATCGATTTTTTGGTTCCGACTATCCGAATTAACCGGCAGAAAAAATCTTTAGCCCTTCGGGAATTGGCTTTTGGTATTGCATCTAGGATTTTAATTTCAATTAAATCCCTTCTTTCGGGGTTATTAATTGATTCGACTGCATAGGTTTCAAGAAGTTTTAACGGTTCAGATGGTTTGCCGTCAGTGAAATTAATTGCAGCTGAGATGGCCTCATCCACCTCATCGGCGAATGAGCTAAAACCAATAAAAAGTGATAAAATAATTAGTAGAAGGTTTTTCATATCTTAACTTTAACCGATTGTGAAAGGTTCTCTTTTTGGTCTATCAATCCATCTTGAGGCTTCTGAATCTCCAATTATTTCCTCTTTAACCGGATCCCATTTAATTTCTCTTTTGAGCCAGTAAGCAATATTACCAAGATGACAGTGAGTTGCAGTTCGATGGGCTCTTTCAATGTCTCTGAACGGTTTTTCTCTACTCTTAACGCAATGAATAAAATCTCCAGAGAGCCCTCCCTGACCTTTATAATTTGGAATGTAGACTGATGGTGGATTAGGACGATTCTTAGAATTATTTCTGAAGGGTATTTCGTTTTCTGTGCCTTTGAAAGATAAGAGTCCTCCCCAACCTCCTCCATGATATATTTTCACTCCATTTGAAAACTCATAGGTAAGGTTTTTTATATCTTTACCATCTGGTGGGGTAATTTTTACTGGTCCTGTTTCATGTAAGTTTAGTGCGAAAAGAGCGCCTCCAAACCCATGGCATCCCCAGTCCGTCATTCCTCCTCCAGAATAATCCCGGAATGGTCTGAATCCACCTCTGGTGAGTGCAGGGTGATAAGGACGCCAGGGTGCAGGTCCTAACCACCGATTCCAATCAACGCCATTCGGTAAAGGTTCTTCCGGTAAGTAACATTCCCCGGAGGGCCCTCCGACATTAACCCATGCCTCTTTAACTTCTCCAATCGCTCCTCCGTAAATCATTCTGTGAAACCAGTTGTAATCTCCCCATACCCTTTGGCTTCCGCCTGAAAAGACTCGTCCAAATCGGCGAGCCGTATCTCTCATCATTTGACCTTCTTTAATTGTCAACGTTTCGGGCTTTTCACAAAATACATCTTTTCCTGAAATCATTGCCTCAATTGCTATTTTTGCGTGCCAGTGATCAGGAGTGGCAATGAGAATTGCATCTATATCATCACGGGTAATAATTTCGCGATAGTCAACATAGGTTTTGCAGTCTTTATTGCCGTTCTTTCTGTCTACGGCATCCTTTGCCTGATCTGCATGTGATTTAACGACATCACAAACTGCTAAAGTTTGTATTTCGCTAAAACCCAAAAAAGAGTTTAGATCGCCTCTACCTCTACCTCCCATGCCAATACCTGCAAAATTTATTCTATCATTGGCTCCAAAAGCAGATGATGGAACAAATAATGGTAGGGAGGCTGCAGCTGCAGATTTTTTAATAAATTTTCTTCTGCTCGATTTTGTCAGAGATTTATTAGGCATTCCAAGATATTGAGGTAGAGATCTTTTTAGTCAATCATGATTGTTACCTTCTTGAAGAACTCTTCTAATCGATGTTAGTCTCTCTGAGGTGAGTCAGGGTTATAATGTTATTCAGGCGGATAATCAGAAACTTCTTCTGAAGTTTGTTGATTTCCCTTTTCAACTCTACAAAAAATCCGACCATTGGATCCCTCCGATGCGGAAAGCTGAATTGAATGCAATGCTTCCAGAGAAAAACCCTTCGCTTCTGGATTCTGATTTTAGTTATTGGCTTGTTTTAAAAGGGGAGACAGTGGTCGGCCGAGTGGCAGGATATATTAATTGGCGAGATAATAAATTAAGAAAACGAAGCGCATCTCGTTTTGGAAGTATCGATTTTGTTGATGATCCGTTGGTTTGTAAGTTACTGCTGGGTCAAGTAGAGGATTGGTCAAGTAACCTTGGAATTAGTCAAGTTGATGGACCTTTGGGGCCAGGTCACTTTGATCGGAACTGTGTGCTCGTCGAGGGTTTTAATGAGCTTCCAACCGTTATATCAAGCTATAATTTTCCTTACTACCCTTCGCACATTGAGGATTGTGGATACACTAAAGAAGTTGATTATCTCGAACATAGAATCAAGATTTCAGGTGATCCTGATTCCCGTATTGAGAAGATATCTTCCTATGTTCTTAAAAAGAAAAATCTTTTTCTTTGGTCTGCTAAATCGAAAAAAGAATTGATACAAAGGGGTAAAGAATTCTTTCAACTTATAAATGAAGCCTATACTGGATTACATGACTTTGTCCCTCTCACAGGCGCAGAAATTGATTATCTTATCTCTCATTTTTTCTCTTTCATTGATACGAAATTTGTAAAGATTGTAGTAGATGGAAATGATAATATGGTCGGTGCAGGAATAGCCATGGAGTCATATTCCAAAGCAATGAAGGCTTGCAAAGGAAAGTTGTTTCCATTCGGTTGGCTGAAGGTGTTAATAAGTATGAGGAAAAATGACGTTTTGGATCTATGTTTGGTTGCAGTCTCTTCGGAATATAGGAATCAGGGGCTTAATTCGATCCTAATGCATGAAATGCATAAAACAGCTATAAATACTGGATTGAAATGGGCTGAGACAAATGGAGAACTAGAGACAAATTCAGAAATTCTTGATATGTGGAAGGGGTATGATTTCCAAACCCATAAACGAAGAAGAATATATACAAAAAAATTATAGTTCCTGGAATTTGACCAAATATAATAGGAAGTTAACGTTGTATTAAGTGCCTAAAATATTACTCACTATATTTATTACTACATGTTTACATGGTAGTGCGTTTGGTGATCTTTGGAAGGCTCATGTCGCACCTATTCTCCAGTCAAATTGTGTCAAATGTCATGGTGGAGCAAAAAAGAAATCAGGTTTAGACTTAAGGTCAGTGGAATCGGTCTTGGCTGGAGGAGAAGATGGGTCAGTCGTTGATAAGAAATATCCAGAAAGAAGTCCAATCTATACTGTTCTATTAGAGGATGCTGAACCTCATATGCCGCCCAAAGGACAATTAAAAGTTGATGAAATCGAATTTATCAAGTTATGGATTGAGAGTTTATCTAATAAGTCTGCAAATGATGGATCTAATGACCAAGGTCTTGATATACCTGAAGATATAGGAATCACTGAGGCTATAGATTTTGCCATTATGGATAAGTGGTCCAAATTAGGTATAAAGGCTAGTCCTGTAGCCGGTGATGGTACATTTTGTCGAAGGGTTTATCTAGATGTTGTTGGTAGGATTCCAACCTACGAGGAGATAAAGAATTTCACTGCTGATCAATCACCTCTAAAGAGAGAGGATTTAATCGATAAATTATTAAACTCCAATGAACACTTCGACTATATGGCTGAAGTGTTTAGCGCCATGCTTCTCGGGCGTGAATCTGAAAAGAAGAGAAGTAGAGACGATAGGGTTAAAAATGGATGGTTGGATTATTTGAAGTGGGCTTTTAAGACAAATAGAAAATGGGATAAGGTTGCCAAGGATATAGTTATAGCAAAGCCGAAAGATGGTCCGGTATCTGGTGCGTCATGGTTTTTATTTGAACAAAGAAATGATTATTCAAAAATGGCAACACTTACGATGTCATCTTTGTTAGGAAAACAAATTCAATGTGCGCAATGTCATGATCATCCAGTCTCTCCTGAGATTGAGCAAAGGCATTATTGGGGTATGGTTTCTTTTTTTAACAGATCCTTGAATGTCGATACTAATGACGGGCCTAGAGTCGCAGAGCGCGCTACAGGTGGTTTTTCGAAATTTGCAGACTTGAGTGGGAAAAGTTATGATACTGAGCTTGTAATGGTTGATCAAGATCCCATCAAAGATGAAAACGATTCTTCCAAGAAAGAGAGTGAGCAACTTTACAAAAACCCTCCTGACAAAAATTGGTTTGTAAAGAAGAGCAAAGAAAAAAAGGGTTATAATGTGATCAAAATAAATAAAGCGCCAGAGCCTAAATTTTCTAGAAGAGAAAAACTTGCAGAGATAGCTTTTAGTAATGATAACCCCTCTTTTTCAAAAGCAATGGTTAATCGTTTGTGGGCTCTTTTAATGGGAAGAGGAATCGTTAATCCGATTGATAAGATGGATTCTTCGCATCCGCCATCCCACCCAGAATTATTGAATTACCTAGGGGAAAGTTTTTCTGAGTCTGGTTATGATGTTAAGAATTTAATCAAATCCATTCTTTTAAGTAAACCTTACCAATTATCCAGCTATCCTATTGGCGATATAAAGCCAGAGCCAGATACCTTTAGTTATTACTTGGTCAAACCCTTGAGCGCTGAGGCTTTCTCAAAATCAATGCTTATAGCAACGGGTAATGTGCCTGATCTAAAAGGTCAGTTTAGTGGAATTGACTATAATAAACTACGTCAGACAGTTGTTAATAAGTTTCCAAAGATTTTACCTGAAGTTTACTCGCCTAGTGTTCAGCAGGCATTATTTTTAAGCAATAATCCATTAATTGAAGAATTCGTATTCTCTGATAATAATTCAACAATTACCGATATTTTGGCGCAAGAAACTCTTAGTGAGAAGGTAATCAAAGCTTTTCAATTAATAGTAAACCGTTTACCTGATCAGTATGAAATAGATGCTGGTGTTAAGTTTCTTGAAAGAGGAGAGGATGCCGTGAAACAATTATGCTGGACCCTAATTACGGGTCCTGAATTTAGGATGAATCACTAATAAATGCAGGATGAATTAAGAAAGAATTGCGGTTCTCCAGACCACTCAATGCATAGGAGGAAGTTCCTTGAGGGTTTGAGTGCGGGTGCGCTTTCAACGTTCAGTTGGTCGGGCCTTTTTTCGGCACCTGCTTTTGCTGATATAGCAAAAAAGAAACACAAACATTGTATACTTCTTTGGCTATGTGGTGGTCCAAGTCAATTTGAGACATGGGACCCTAAACCTGGGAAATCAACAGGTGGACCATTTAAAAGTATTCCAACCAAAGTTCCTGGTATTCATTTTTCTGAATTAATGCCCCGTTGTGCATCAATATCTGATAAGCTTGCAGTTGTAAGGTCTATGAAAACGGCTCAATCGGAGCACACTCAAGCAATTAACCTTCTTCAAAGAGGTGATAAAGAGAGGCCACCTTTTGTAAGACCGACAATGGGTTCTGCGCTAGCAGAACAATTGGGTCAGCTAGGTTCAAGGATACCAAATTTTATTCTTTTGGATCCTTGCCCTGAAGGCAATGAGTTCAAGGGTTTTAAGGCAGGGAATTGGGCAGGTTGGTTGGGTGCTGAGTATTCGCCAGTCCGAGTTGGGGGTGAGTTTAAAATTCCAGACACAGATAAACTTGATTCCATAACTGATGGAGATCATGAGGCCAGAGCTGAGCTTAGAAAATTTTATTCTAAAAAGTTTGAAAATGAAACTAAAAGCTCAGCGGCTTCTTCTTACAATGCGACTTTTGAAAGAGTTCGAGGTCTAATGAGTTGTGCTGATCTTTTTAATCTGGATCGTTTGCCAGAAGAAGATCGTGTCCGGTATGGACCAGGTACTTTTGGGCAGCATGCTTTACTTGCACGGAACCTTGTCGAAGAGGGGGCTCCTTTTGTTATGGTGGCTAATGGAATGCCATGGGATACACATGTTTTTAACCATGAGATCTATCAAATGGTTGTGCCAGATTTGGATAATATTATCTTTCAGCTTGTCAAAGACTTAGAAGAAAGAGGAATGATTGATGACACTTTAGTAGTCGCTATGGGGGAATTTGGTAGAACTCCATGGATTAATCAGGCAAGGGGAAGAGATCATTATCCTAACGCATGGAGTCTGGCCATGGCGGGTTCAGGGATTAAAGGAGGCGCGGTAGTTGGTGCAACAGATGAATTAGGCGTCGATGTTATAGATTCACCATTTGATGAACGTAATTTGTTTGCAACGATTTTCAGTGCATTGGAAATTGATCCACATTCAGAATATAATCTACCAAATTTCCCGACTTTTCACAGAGTGGAAGAAAAAATAGAACCAATAAAGGGGGTGTTACTGTGAAAGTTGAGATTAAAAAAATAAGAGCGATCAAATTCCCATCTCATTGTCTTTCTTTAGCTCTTACTCATGACCAAACGATATATGCCTCTTGTGTTGAAGGTGGAGTTTTCGCTATTAGCAAAAATAATAAAAATCCAGAGGAGGTTATTAAGCATGATAATTTTTCATCTGGGGTAAGCATTTGTGGTGATAATATAATTTCATCTGATTATGACGGCATCATAAAGTGGTCAAGGATGAGTAACTACGAAAATATAAGGCAGATAAAAGCGCACGATTTTTGGTCTTGGCAAAGTGCAACTTCTCCAGATAATAAAAAATTTGGTTCAGTGACGGGGCAGTACTTAGTTGGAGGTTATAAATATGAACCGGCCAAAGAAAAAGAACCGTCTGTTAAAGTATATGATGCTGTTTCAGGAGAGCCACTTTATTCGTTTGAGCATACGCCGCCAGTCCAATCCATTGCTTTTAGTAACGATAGTCGATACTTGGCAGCTGGCAATCTAATGGGTGAGGTTAGGGTTTGGGATTTAACTAATGGTGAAATGGTTTCAAAGTGGCGTACTGATAATTTTACTGGATGGGGAATAATTAAAGGTCATTATTATACTGGGGGTATTTTTTCTATTGAATTTTCTCCTGATGATTCCTCAATTTATATTGCAGGAATGGGATCGACTAGAGATCCCGCCGCAGGTAATGGTAAACAACTATGGGAAAAATATTCTTGGAAGCCAATAGAAGATGATCCTAAATTACTATCTAGCGCTTTAGATTCTGAAATTGGTCAAGGTTTAATGGAAGTCATAAAGTTTCACCCTTCTAAAAAATTCTTTTTGATGGCTGGAAGAATGTTTAAAGGTAATTGGAATACAGCTCTATTTGATGCCAATAAAGGTAAAATTCTTTGTTCACAGGATTCTGGTATGCGTTGTAGTGACGCTATTTTTAATAAGGATGGTACTAGACTATATATCGCGGGAGGCAAGAGCCAGAGTAAAAAGATTAAAGAGGGATCTGGTTCATGGGGGAGAGTCCTAGAATATGAGGTATCGATTAGTGAGGAATCTTAAAGTAGTACATCAGTCCGCCTTGATTTCTTTTGAAGTGGGTTTAGTTTCGGCACCCATTTAATATAATCTACTTCAATTTCATGCGTCAGGTCCTCAGATCTAAAATTCACAGAGCCACCGTTACTGAAGCGAACCCTGATTACGTTGGTAGCATTACTATAGATCAAGAACTTATGGAATCTGTTGGACTTTGGCCAGGAGAGAAAGTTCTAGTAGCTAGTGTAGATACTGGTCAGAGGCTAGAAACGTACACTCTTAAGGGAGACTCTGGATCGGGAGTGATTTGCTTAAATGGTGCTGCAGCAAAATTAATTAAAAAAGGAGAAATTGTAATAATAATAGGCTTTGAAATTACGGATAAGCCTGTTAGGTCAAAGACAGTTATAGTTGACTCCGATAATAAAATAGAGGAGCTAATTGAAAGCTAGCTAAAATTAATTTTACCTATCGGGAGGTTCACAAATTTATCTTAGACAAGTTAGTTAGACTTCTTACTTGGTATATTTTTTGAGAAGCTCTTAGAGCTACTTTGACTACTGGAACTGCTTGGTCTGCTACTTGGTATATTTTTTGAGAAGCTTCTTGAGCTATTTGAATTACTTGGTGTTGGGCTGGGGGACGGAGGTCGAGAAGGCGTAGATGAACCGTTGCTAGAATTTGGAATGTTTTTTGAGAAAGTTCTGTCTGAATCTTTTGGTTTTGAATTAGGCCGTCCTCCATCATGTTTATTGTGGTGGTGGTGGTGATGTAGGCCGCCGCGATGAAAGCCAAATCCTAAATAACTTCTACTGCCAACGTAAGGTCCAGAATAACCAACTTCCCAAGGATCGTTATAGCCGTATCGTGTGTTCAACCCTGAGCCATATCTCTTGTATGAGGCAACCTTTATGAGTTTTGCTCCACAGGTCTTGTCTGGGCATACGAGATTATTCTCATCGATTGATTTTGAAATTGCAAAAATTTCACCAGTCTTTTCACATTGGTAATAAGCTGAAGGGTAAGGTCTTTTTGTAGTAGCGCATGACGCAAAAGAGATAATTAAAATACCTAATATGAGTGATCCAAATTTGTTCATTGTAATTTTGTTAGTATGATCAGTATCTTAATAACTTATAGAAATTGCAACACCAAATATAGTTCAAAGTATTTTGTTTATGAATTTTATTTCATTTCTTCTATTCGGCCATAAGTTTAAAGCTACATTATGAATGATAACTATCCGCTACAACTTAGTTATTGGGACAGAAGAAAAGCGCTCTTGGGAATTGGTCTTGGTGCCAGCGCATTTTTGACTCCTGGCCTTTTTGCTGACGTTTTAACCAATTCAACTCCCAGGCAAACCGAGGGGCCTTTTTACCCTGATGAAATGCCCCTTGATACGGATAATGATCTTTTAGTCATTGGTGATTCAATTACTCCAGCTGTTGGTGAGGTTTCACATCTCTCTGGCACTGTTAAGAATGTGAAGGGTGAACTTGTTAAAAATGCATTGGTGGAAATCTGGCAGGTTGGAGCAAAAGGAGTATATTTACACACTAAAGATGACCGGCCTGGAAGAGATGAAAATTTTCAGGGTTATGGCAGATTTTTGACAGATTCGAAGGGTAGATATTATTTTCGTACAGTTAAGCCAGTCACTTATCCAGGCCGTGCACCTCATATACACGTCGCTGTTACTTTAAATAATAAAAGAATGCTAACGTCGCAATGCTATGTGAAGGGTGATAAAAGAAATGATAAAGATTTTATTTATAAACGTTTAAGTAAAGTCGGTCAGAAGTTGACGACTGTTGACTTTGCTCCGATTAAGGAATCTAAAGCTAATGAGCTCAATGCCGTTTGGGATATTATCATTGGCGTGACTCCGGAAGGTTGATTTTCTTGTTATTTAATTTTTTGCCAACCTCCTAGTTCGCAAATTTTGTCTTCCATAGCTTTTGCCCATAATTCGTAGCCTTGCTTGTTTGGATGTAAAGCATCAGGCATTACAGATTTGGGTAAAATACCCTTTTCATTCAAGAAGCTTTTTGAAACATCCAAGTAATGAATGTTCTTTGAGTCTGCTAACGTTTTAGCTAATGCATTGATTTCATTATTTCTTACTCTTTGTGGGTGGTCAGGGTTAGTGGCTCTAGGGAAAACTCCTAACAAAAGAATTTTCATTTCTGGTCTCCTATCTTGAAGTAGATCAACAATGGCCTTTATCCCAAGAAACGTTTCGCCTGCGTCTTGCATTGAGTGACCTGTATTATTGGTCCCAATCATAATTGTAGCTACTTTTGGTTTAACGTTAATAGCTAACTCTCCATTCAAAAGTCTCCATAGTACGTGTTCTGTTCTATCACCAGAAAACCCGAGGTTCAGAGTTTTCCTCTCATTATAGAATTTATTAAAGATTGCTTTGCCAGCATTTTCCCACCCATGAGTTATGGAATCTCCCAGAAAAAGTAGATCGTAATTTCCTTTGTTAGCTAACTTTACTTTTTCTCGATGCCTATTACGCCACCATTCTTGATCCCATCTAGGGACTGGTACAGTTGCTGTGTTAACGGCAAATGTTTTCTTCTTCTCTTTGTATGTGCTCTTTAATGAGGTGAGTATATTTAAATACTCAGGCTTACTGTGCACAGATGTCATTTCACTTGGGTCTTTCTCTAGGTCAAACAAGTTCCATTCTTTTGTTTCAGGAAAATGGATAAGTTTATGTTTTTGTGTCCTTATACCATCATGTTTTGCAACGCGGTGAGTTCTTTCACCGTAATAGGCATAATAGATACTTTTTCTCCAGTCTTGAGGTGCTTTAGATGGTTCTTTAAACGCAGATACTAAACTTCTACCGTGTATGTTTTTGGGTATTTTAGCACCAGCCAATTCAAGAAAAGTTGGAGCATAATCAATGTTTTGTATCAGTGTCTTGGACTCAGATCCTTTAGGGATCACTCCTGGCCACCTGACTAGAAAAGGCATGGCCAAGGATTCTTCAAACATCCAACGTTTGTCGTACCATCCATGCTCTCCTAGATAAAAACCTTGGTCAGATGAGTAAATAACAATAGTGTTTTCTGCTAGTCCACTTGCATCCAAGTATTTGAGTAATCTGCCAACATTCTCGTCTACTGCTTTAATACATCTTAAATAATCTTTGATGTATCTTTGATATTTCCACCGAGTTATATCTCTCCCCTTCATCTTACCTGATTCGATTGAATTTATAAGTTTGGTGTTTTTTGGCCCATATGCTGCGTCCCACTTTTTTTTCTGCTCTGCATTCATTCTTTCATATTGTCGGTTGATGATACCGCTTAGAAAATGTTCAGGAAATTTTGAATCTTTACCGTGAAATTTCATATCGTGCCCCCAATACATGTGATCTTTAATCCCCATTTCATGTTCCTTTAAAGTTTTGGATCGATTTCCTCCATAGTCATCAAAGAGAGTCTTTGGTTCCGGCATTTCGATATCGTCAAATAGGGTTAGGTGCCTTGGAGCAGGGGACCAATTACGATGGGGTGCCTTGTGCTGGCACATCAAAACAAATGGTTTGTCTTTCTCTCTTTTGTTTTTAAGCCAGTCTAATGCTCTATCCGTTATTATGTCAGTGCAGTATCCTTCATACCTTTTTCTTTTATTATCCATTTGGATAAAGTCAGGGTTATAATAGGCCCCTTGTCCTGGAAGTATTTCCCAGTAATTAAATCCGGTAGGATTACTGACTAGATGCCACTTTCCAATAACTGCCGTTTGATATCCTACTTTTTGAATAAGTTGAGGAAATGTAGTTTGAGAACCGTCAAACCTTGAATTGTTGTTATCTAAAAACCCATTACTATGAGAATGTAGTCCAGTTAAGATGCATGCCCTGGATGGACCGCAGATAGAATTTGCACAGAAGCTATTGTGGAAAATTGCACCTTCATTGGCTATTCTGTCCAGATTTGGTGTAGGTGCGCTCTTGGCCAAATGGCTTCCATAAGCAGAGATGGCTGCTTCAGCATGGTCATCCGAAAAGATAAAGAGGATGTTTGGCCTTTTGGCTTCAACAGCCAACGTTAAAATTGAAAATATAATTACAGATGATGTCGTTTTAATACCCATTTTGTTATTAATCTAGTGAGTTAAAGATGATGGATGGATTCTAATCCGTCAGTAAAAAACTGATTGTTTATGATGTTTGGGAAGTCTTTCAAATTGAAGAATGTCGATTGTAACCATTGACTGTATCAATCTTTAGTGCAAAGTGCCGCTCCCAATAATTCATACAATTAATATATGAGAGCAAAGAATATCCGCAACATAGCCATTATTGCTCACGTTGACCACGGCAAGACCACAATTGTTGACTTGTTGCTTAAGGCAGGTGGAGTCTATAGAGATAATCAAGACGTAGAGGAGAGGGCCATGGACTCAATGGACCAAGAGAGGGAAAGAGGTATTACCATTAAGGCTAAAAATACAGCTATTCATTGGGAAGATCATATAATAAATATTGTTGATACACCTGGTCATGCTGACTTTGGGGGAGAAGTGGAAAGGGTTATGAAGATGGTTGATGGGGTACTTTTAATAGTTGATGCTGCTGAGGGCCCTCAGGCTCAAACTCGTTTTGTACTTAGAAAAGCCTTAGCTCAAGGGTTGTCTCCAATAGTTGTCGTTAATAAAGTGGATAGAGATCATGCTGACCCATCAGGAGTCCATGATAAGACTCTTGAGCTTTTCCTTGACCTTGAGGCTAATGAAAAACAATTCGAGGCACCTTTTCTATATGGTAGCGCAAAGGATGGTTATTTTGTTTCTGATCTTGAGGATTCTAGAGATGGTGTAGTTCCACTTCTTAAAACTATCGTCAAGGAAATTGACGGTCCTGAAATTCTCGAAGATAGCCCATTTAAAATGTTAGTCAGTAATATTGATTGGGATGATTATGTTGGAAGGGTTGCCATTGGTAAAGTTTTGGCAGGAAAGATAGAAAAAGGAGACAAGATTTGGAGGATCGGAGCAAATGATGAGAAGAGTGAAGTTAAGATCACAAAGGTTTTTGAATATAGTGGAGTCAGTGGTTACAAAGATTCGGCCGTAGGTGAGGCAGGTAACATTGTAGGGGTTTCGGGATTTGAGGATGTTAATATTGGAGAAACATTGAGCGCTAATGAAGAATCTGAGCTCATTGATTTTGTGGAAATTGATCCGCCAACTGTTCAAATGCAATTCTCCGTCAATGATTCGCCTTTTGCTGGTAAAGAAGGTAAGTACGTGACCTCTCGTCAGATTAGAGATCGTTTAATGAGAGAAACGAAGACAAACATTTCTATTGAAGTTAATGATAGTGACACTGCAGGTGTCTTTAATGTTGCGGCTCGTGGAGCAATGCAGATAGCTGTTTTGGTTGAGGAAATGAGAAGAGAGGGATATGAAGTTCTTGTTTCAAGGCCTATGGTTATAACTAAAAGGAATGATAATGATGTTCTCGTTGAACCTTTTGAGACATTATACGTTGAGGTGCCAGAGGAATACGTTAGTGGTTTAATGAAGGCTTTGGCCGCAAGAAGGGGTGACATTGTTAACATGAATACGGTTGGATCAAGTTCAATGATTGAGGCTTTGATACCAACAAGGGGGCTCATAGGATTCGAATTTGAATTACTTAACATGACGAGTGGTCATGGAATAATGTCTCACTTATTTAAAGAATACGGACCTGTTGCTGGTGACATAGCTGGCAGAAGTTGCGGAACATTAGTCTCTATGGAGACAGGGCTTTCAATGGCTTATTCATTAGATGCTCTTGAATCTCGAGGTAAATTATTCATTGGAGCAGGTGAGAATGTGTATGAGGGGCAAATAGTTGGAGAGAACCCAAGGGCTGATGATCTTCCAGTGAACCCAACTAAAGAAAAGCATCTTACGAACCACCGTTCTACTGGGGACGGTAAAGGAATCCAGTTATCGCCACCTGTTAAGTTTTCTCTTGAAAGAGCCATTGAGTATATTGGAGTAGATGAGCTCGTTGAGGCGACGCCAGATAATATTAGGTTAAGAAAAAGACTTCTTAAGGCTACCGAACGGAAAAGAGAATCTAGGAAAGCAACGACATAGGCAATAGATCATTAAATTCTATCTCTAGAGCTTACTTGCCAGCTTTTCATAGAAATTTTATTTTCAATGATCAAATTTGCTTGTCGGTGTAAAGCTACAGTGGGGCAGATGTGTTGAGGCCAACCTATAACGGAATCTCCAATTTTATATTTATGAGATGATGGAGTCTTTATGACAAGGTGTTCTTCGCTTTGAGAAATTACGGTGTATTCTTTAATGTCTGGGAAGAATACCCGATTTTGTAATGGATTTTCCGAGGCGACAGATTTGTGACCCAAGTCAAAGCAGAGAAGGTTGTCTGCTGGCTTGCTTATGACGCGAGTCAAAAGAAAGGCGGCAATATTAAAATTAAGATCAGGAAAAGAATTTAAGTAACCCATGTCCCAGAGAGTAGTTGTTCCAGGGCTTAAACTCCAACCTGAGAGTTCTGCCCAAATTGCGAATGTAGGTGAACCGCCGACAATAATTTCATCAACATCTGTAGGAGATAGATAATGAAAAATTTTTTCTTTAATATCTATTACGGATTTTTTTCGTGATTCAATGCTAGGTTGATGTAAGTGACCGTCATAGATATGATATCCAGAAAAGATTAAATTCTTATCATTAATAATACTCTCTTTAAGATCTTTGATTGAGCTACTGAAGGGGATTCCTGTACGGTTCATTCCGCAATTGATGTCGATAAATAGTCTGAAAGTGTTATCTGACTTTCCAATAGTTTCAGAAATTTCTTTTGCTGAGGTGATATTATCAATTATCGAGGCGAAAGAAGTTTTCGGGAATTTATTAACTAGCTCATTCAAACGTTTGATGTTAGGGCCAGTAGGTTGGTGGGCTAATAGAATGTCATTAGCTTTGAGTTGAGCAGCCATTTCGGCTTCCTTAATTGTTGATGCCTTAAACTTATTAATGCCTTTACTCAAGTGTAATTTGGTGACCTCACTCATTTTGTGTGTTTTCAAGTGAGGTCTTAAGCGCTTTGAATACTGATCACCTGCAATGCTAATCATTGTTTCAATGTTTGACTCTACTGTGCAGGGATCCAAAATAAGAGCAGGTGAAGGTACAGGATCTGTGAGTGATATTGAAATTTTGTTCATTTTAAATGTAAGTATTTTCAATAACTAAAAGATCATAATCATCAATTTTCATCTCATTAGAATTATCTAATGACGAGAATTTGATTGGACTAGCTAGTAGTCATTCTACGCAAGTAGTGACAATATTCAGAATGTTTTTAATTTGGCCTCCCACTAATTGATGGAGGTTTTCCATCTATGATCAACTTAGCTTGCCTAGCAAAACGACGCCCCAGTGTCTCATATCCTTTTTTAGTGTAATGAAGGTCGTCTCTGAGTTTACCATTTTTATCAGTCATATTATTTAAATCATCACAGTCGACCCATGCTCCTAAAGGGTCATCTTTTGCGACTTTGACTTGAGCCTTTCT